>TARA_R110002012_G_scaffold62168_6_pt1 | contig 142660 bp, 126 predicted proteins | sample TARA_R110002012 | Tara Oceans TARA_R110002012 (sample SAMEA4396515) | marine metagenome | biome: Westerlies Biome; feature: [DCM] deep chlorophyll maximum layer (ENVO:01000326); material: water (ENVO:00002006), including particulate matter (ENVO:01000060) such as... | depth 40 m
TAGCCACAAACTTGCGCCATCATCATGGTAAACAGCGCGTAAGACGCAATATTAAACGGTACGCCCAAAAAGATGTCCGCACTACGTTGGTACAGTTGGCAGGAAAGTTTGCCATCCGCAACATAAAACTGAAAAAAGGCATGGCAGGGTGGGAGAGCGGCCTTTTCGTTGGCCACATTTTCCGCAAAAGATACCGAAGTGTCCGGCATTACGCTGGGATTCCATGCAGAAACCAACATTCTACGACTGTTCGGATTGCTCTTTAAAGTCTCGACCACTTCTTTGATCTGATCGATTTCCTCGCTGTTCCAATTGCGCCATTGGTGTCCGTACACTGGGCCCAAATCACCGTTTTCATCGGCCCACTCGTTCCAAATACGTACGCCATTCTCTTGCAGATAGGCCACATTGGTATCCCCCTTTAAAAACCACAAAAGTTCGTGGATAATGGATTTGAGGTGCAATTTTTTGGTGGTCACCATGGGGAAACCCTCGGAGAGGTCGAACCGCATTTGATACCCAAAAACGCTCAAGGTTCCTGTTCCCGTGCGGTCGCCTTTTTGGTTCCCGTGCTCCAATACGTGTTTAAGAAGATCGTGGTACTGTTTCATGCTGTCTATTCCGTTACTAATGTCATTTCGAGTGGTTTCAGCTTGCTGAAGCCGTATCGAGAAATCAGTTTTCGGTACAAAATCCATTTTCAGAATTTCACTCAAACTGACGTCTTTTTATATTTTTTGAATGTTTTCTTATGTCATTTCGAACGAATGAAATGAGGAGAAATCCAAGATATCTCGACGCCCCTTCGACTGCGCTCAGGGTAACAGCTCGATATGACAAAAAATCAATCCATCGAAATTACTCTAATGGGTAGGTTTTTAAAACTAAAATCCAAAAGACTTATGAAAAGTTTATTAACTGGTTTGAGGTCATTGTGATGGGGGGTGATGATAAAATATGAAGGATGTGTGTAAAGCAGTTGGTACGAAATATGTCAACTCGAGTGATTTTTCGAGTGCAAACGTAGAAAAATTGTATCGAGAGTCGGTTTTTCATTCATTTAATGCTTGTTCTCGATACTTTTTCTTTGAAAAAACTCGAACTGACGCTCTATTCTTCAATCAAATCATCCCAAAATCATCCCGGCAATGGTAGCGGACAATAAGGAAGCCAGCGATCCGCCTAAAACAGCTTTCATTCCAAAAGAGGATAACACCTTACGCTGACCCGGGGCCAAAGAGCCAATACCACCAATTTGAATGCCGATGGATGCGAAGTTTGCAAAACCACAGAGCATATACGTGGCCATAATCACGGATTTGTTGTAAGTGAAGTGTACACCGCTCGCCACATTTTTAAGATCAGCCAATTGAATGTATCCTACAAATTCACTTGCGGCCAATTTAATCCCAAGCAACTGCCCCATCAGCATAATATCTTCGTTGGCGACCCCTATCAACCACATAAGTGGGGCAAAAACGGTTCCCAGAATGGCTTCCAATGAAAATTCTGTATACGGGGAATTGGCGGCAATCCAATTATTAAAGGTGGTTATATCGCCGACCCAACCCAAAATACCGTTGATCATGGCGATAAAGGCTACAAAAACCAAGAGCATGGCTCCGACATTTAAGGCGAGTTTTAAGCCTTCAGTAGTTCCGTTGGCAATGGCATCCAAGATGTTTGCGCCAATTTTTTCGGAGGAAACCTCTACTTCGGTGTTTACTTTTTCCGTTTGAGGATATAATATTTTTGAAATGACAATGGCGCCAGGTGCAGCCATTACCGATGCTGCCAAAAGGTGTTTGGCAAAAACCAAACGCAGTTCGGGGTCATCACCGCCCAAAAATCCAATATAAGCGGCCAATACGGCTCCGGCTACGGTGGCCATACCGCCAATCATCACCAATAGGATTTCGGACTTGTTCATTTTTTCCAGATAGGCCTTGATCAGCAAAGGAGCCTCGGTCTGACCCAAAAAGATGTTGCCCGCCACTGAAAGACTCTCCGCTCCCGAGATGCCCAAACTTTTGGAAAGCAACCAAGCCATCCATTTTACCACTACCTGAATCACTCCTAAATAATAAAGCACGGAGGTCAAGGCAGAGAAAAATATGATAGTGGGCAATACTTGAAAGGCGAATATATAACCGAAGGTGTCCATGTCCACGACGAGCCCTTCAAACAGGAACTGGCTACCTGCTCTGGTAAATTCCAAAATGTTTACAAAAATGCTTCCGACTTGATCAAATAAATATTGTATAAAACGAACCTTGAGGACGCCAATAGCTATCAATATTTGAAGGGATAGGCCTATGCCCACTGTTTTCCAATTAATGGCCCTGCGGTTGGAGCTGAACAAAAATGAAATAAAGACAAGTACAGCCATACCCAAAGCACCCCGTAACAAGGTAGTGATGGTAAAACCTTGGTTGGGAATGATTTCCGCCGCTTCGTGTTGGGCTATGTTCTCCGTAAGAGTGGAGCCGATGGCAACGTTAAGGGAATCTGTGGGCAATGAATTTTGGCCAAAAGCGACCGAACAAAGGAGTAAAAGTATCAGTAAACTCTTGGTTTTTTTCGCCATGTACGTGATTGTTTATTTGCGCTTGGAAATCTCATCCCTCAATTTGGCCGCCTTTTCGTAGTCTTCGCTGGCCACAGCCTTATCTAATTCTTTATGGAGTTCTTGTAGGGACATTTCTCGGTATCCATGGGTGTCGGAACCGGATTCCAGTTCCACCGCTTCGCCTTCTTGAAGGATTTCATCCACCATGATGCTGTCGTCATCATCTTCCTCCTCTTTCTCTTTGGAAGAGAACTTTAAGAAGATTCCTGCTTTGTCCAAAATGGTCTTGTATGTAAAAATGGGAGCATCGAACCGTAATGCAAGCGCAATGGCATCGCTGGTGCGAGCATCGATAATTTCCTCTTCGTTATCACGCTCACATATTATACTGGAATAAAAAACACCATCCACCAATTTATGGATAATCACCTGCTTGACTACTATTTTGAACCTGTCCGCAAAGTTTTTGAACAAGTCGTGGGTCAAAGGTCTAGGCGGTTTTATCTCTTTTTCCAAAGCAATGGCAATGGACTGTGCTTCAAATGCGCCTATAACAATGGGAAGTTTTCTATCTCCCTCCTCTTCATTTAAAATAAGGGCGTACGCGCCATTCTGTGTTTGGCTGTATGATATCCCCTTTATTTTTAATCGTACTAAACTCATATATCTCCTCCTAAAGCAAAAGGGCTGTTCAAATAAGTGGCTTTGCCAGTTATCCGAACAGCCCCTTGCAATGGGCAAATTAACAAAATTTAAGCGTTTTGGGCTTTAAATTCTTTTAATTTTTCGATGAGTTCGGGCACCACCTCGAAGGCGTCCCCAACTATTCCGTAATCCGCTGCCTTAAAGAAAGGTGCTTCGGGGTCGTTGTTGATGACCACTTTTACCTTAGAGGCATTTATCCCTGCCAAATGTTGAATGGCTCCAGAAATGCCGATGGCGATGTATAGATTACTGGCCACGGGCTTACCGGTTTGCCCTACGTGTTCGCCATGTGGGCGCCATCCCATATCGGAAACGGGCTTGGAACAAGCGGTTGCAGCTCCCAAAACATCGGCCAATTCTTCAACCATACCCCAGTTTTCGGGACCTTTGAGTCCACGACCTCCAGAAACCACGATATCGGCATCGGCGATGGTAGCTTTTCCGACCACTCTATCCACTTCCATCGATTTTACCGCAAAGGCATCGTCACCCAAGGATGCGCTAAAGTCTTCCACGGAAGCAGAAACGTTGTTTTCGACAACACCAAAGGCATTATTGGAAAGGCCAATTATTTTGATGTCCGACGAAATTTCGGTCATCGCAAAACCTTTGTTACTGAAAGCGGTTCGCTTCACCACAAACGGGGAAGTACTTTCCGGTGCGGCCACTACATTGGGTACGTAGCCTGCAGTTAATTTTGCCGCAAGGATAGGTGCTAAAAATTTGCTGTCCGCGCTGGAACTCAATATAATTACTTTTGTGTCTTCTGCTTTGGCCGCCTGAGCCAATACGTCGGCATAGGCTTTGGCATTGAATGTTGCCAAGGAATCATCCGATACCTTCAAAACCTTGGAAACTCCGTAAGTTCCCAATGAGGCATCATCCTCTGCATTAAAAGAGACCGCGGTAACGGTTGTGCCTAAGTCTTGTGCCACTTTATGGGCGTAAGAAGCCACTTCGAAGGCGCTTTTTTTGAATTTCCCCTTAAGGGATTCTGTATATACTAGTACTGACATAAAAATTTCTTTAAATTTTTTCCTGAACTTGGTTCAGCAACTTTATGACTTATGAATAGTTTCCGAAACAATCCCGATAACTATGGGGACGGAATGATTTGGCTGAGCCTTAAATCACTTTTGCTTCGTTGTGCAGTAGTTCTACCAATTCGCCTACGTTCCCGGCATCGACCAACTTAACTGGACCTTTGGCCGCAGGTTTTTCAAATTTTTGGTCATGCGTGGGTTGTTCGGCATCAACGGGTTCTACTACATTCAATGTTTTTTTACGTGCCATCATAATACCTCTCATATTGGGAATACGAAGGTCGCTTTCCTCAACCAATCCTTTTTGTCCACCGATAACCAATGGAAGCGAAGTGCTTATGGTCTCTTTACCGCCATCAATTTCGCGAACTGCGGTTGCCGTATCTCCATCAATTTCCAAACTGATGCAAGTGTTCACAAAGTTCATATCCAATAAAGTGGCCAGTATTCCAGGAACCATACCACCGTTATAATCGATGGATTCCCTTCCGGCGATAACGAGGTCATAGTCCCCGTTTTTGACCACTTCGGCCAACTGTTGGGCTACAAAAAAACCATCTTTCGGTTCAGCGTTCACTCGAATGGCTTCGTCGGCACCAATGGCCAGGGCTTTTCTAATGGTAGGCTCCGTTTGGGCCCCACCAACATTGACCACATGTACGGTTGCGCCTTGCTTTTCCTTGAACCACATGGCACGGGTTAATCCAAATTCATCGTTTGGATTAATAACAAATTGTACCCCGTTTGTGTCAAACTTGGTATCGCCTTCCGTAAAGTTGATTTTGGAAGTAGTATCCGGTACGTTGCTTATGCAAACTAAAATCTTCATATATACTTAAGGTTTATCTGCTCAAATATAGGTATAAAATCCGAAATTTATTATGCATGCATAATAAATTTTGTTCTTTTTTTGGATTTTCCCCAAGCTATTTTCGGGTAGTTTTTGCTATTTTTGCTTGCGTTTTTAAGCAGACTATAAACATTTAGTACGATTTAATGAAAACATTACAGTTTAGGGAGGCAATAGCCGAGGCTATGTCCGAAGAAATGCGAAGGGATGATACCATTTATCTGATGGGCGAGGAGGTAGCCGAGTACAACGGTGCCTACAAAGCTTCCAAAGGTATGTTGGATGAATTCGGCCCTGAGCGGGTGATTGACACCCCCATTTCGGAGCTGGGTTTTGCCGGTATCGGTGTTGGCTCTGCAATGAACGGCAATAGGCCCATTATAGAATTTATGACATTCAATTTCTCTTTAGTGGGGATTGATCAAATAATAAACAACGCGGCCAAAATCCGACAGATGTCCGGTGGGCAGTTCAATTGCCCTATCGTATTTAGAGGCCCAACAGCTTCTGCGGGGCAATTGGGAGCAACACACTCCCAAGCTTTTGAAAGCTGGTATGCCAATACTCCCGGGCTCAAGGTTGTAGTTCCTTCGAATCCTGCCGATGCAAAAGGATTGTTGAAAGCTGCCATTCGCGATGATGACCCCGTAATTTTTATGGAATCGGAGCAAATGTACGGTGATAAAGGTGAGGTGCCCGAAGGCGAGTACACGATTCCTTTAGGTGTTGCCGACATCAAAAGAGAAGGAACGGATGTGACCATTGTTTCTTTCGGAAAAATAATAAAAGAAGCCTACAAGGCTGCCGATGAATTGGAGAAGGATGGTATAAGCTGTGAAATTATTGATTTGAGGACAGTGCGTCCAATGGACCACAATACGATTCTTGAATCTGTAAAGAAAACCAACAGAATGGTGATTTTGGAAGAAGCATGGCCTTTTGGCAACGTGGCTACCGAAATTATTTACCATGTGCAAGACAAGGCATTCGACTTTTTGGATGCACCTATCGTAAAACTGAACACTGCAGATACTCCCGCACCATATTCTCCTGTACTTTTGGCTGAGTGGTTGCCCAACCACGAAGATGTGATAAAGGCTGTTAAGAAAGTGTTATATAAGTTATAGGATCATATTTTGAGGTATATTAGCCCTGTCAACTATGTTGGCGGGGCTTTTTTTTAGGGAATTTTTTTTGATTAGAAATTACTTTGAACCAAATTTGACACCTAAATTGAATGGGAACGAGCCCTAGTGCTTTCCCCAATTGTCCCTTATATCTGCCTATGAAAAGATTCTTTTCCGTCTTTTTTCTGATTTTTATTACCAGCGTTACTGCACAAACCAAGATTGAAGGTGTAGTTACCGATGATACGGGCATGCCTATTGCCTTTGCCAATATCATATTCGCCAATTCTTCCGAAGGAACCATTACCAACGATAACGGACATTTTTATATGGAATCCGACCAAACGTACGAAGCCATCAAAGTGTCGTTTATTGGTTATGAGACCAAAGAGATTCCCTTGGAGCAAAAAGTGAATTATGGAATGAAGATTACACTCACCGAATCTACCGAGCAGCTTCAGGAGGTAATCGTATATACGGGGAAACAGTCCAAAAAGAACAATCCCGCCATAGACATCCTTCGAAAAATATGGGCCAAAAAACGGGAGAACGGGGTACGTAAGTTCAAGCAGTATCAATATGATAAGTATGAAAAAATTGAGTTTGACCTCAATACTATCGACAGTGCATTGATCAAAAGTAAACTTTTTAAAGGGTTGGAGTTTATGTTCGAGGATTTGGATACTTCAAGAATCACTGGAAAAACCTATTTGCCCATGTTCCTCAACGAAACTTTTTCCAAAGTGTATGGCGACAATATAATGGATAGGGAGAAAGAAGATGTTTTGGGAAATAAAAGTTCAGGCTTTAGCGGTAATCAGGCCATAACCGCCTTTGTTGAGGATCTCTACTCCGATTACGATATTTATGATAATTACCTTAAGTTTTTTGATAAAAGCTTCACCAGTCCCTTGTCCAAAACCGGAATTGATGTCTACAACTACGTATTGTCCGATAGTACATTTATAGATAATAAGTGGTGCTACAATATTATTTATTACCCGAGGCGTAAAAACGAACTCACCTTTAAAGGGGATTTTTGGGTGAACGATACCACCTTTGCCATCAAAAAAATCAATATGCAGGTCACCAAGAGTGCCAATATCAATTGGGTAAAGGAAATTTATATAGAACAGGATTTTGAGGTGGTCAGCGATTCCGTCTTTTTATTGAAGCGGGATTATATGTTGAGTGATTTTAGTTTTTCAAAAAAAGAGGATTCTCGTGGGGTTTATGGAAAACGTACCACGGTTTTTGATAATTACAACTTTAACAACCGCAGACCCGAAGATTTTTACAAGGCAGTTGCCGACCCATACGATCCAAGGGTTTTCTCGCAGGACAGTATTTTTTGGAAAAATGCCCGTTTGGAAAGCTTGAGTGATGATGAATCTGGAATTTTTAAACTACTGGACACCTTAAAAACCGTTCCCAAATTCCGAACTTATTATGATATTGTAAGTGTTTTGGGCTCTGGTTATATCGAAATCGACAAATGGAATATTGACCTAGGTGATATTTATAGTTCGGTCGGTTTTAACGATGCCGAGGGGATTCGTTTGCGAGGTGGCGCACGTACGTATTTTGGCCAAAATGATATGTGGCGGTTGGAGGGTTATATGGCCTACGGTTTTAATGATAAAAAGTTTAAACACGGCTTTTTAGGAAAGTTTTTGCTCGACCGCAAGAACAGACTGATAATTTCTGGAGGAAACAGACGGGATATTGAACAGTTGGGTCTTAGCCTCACAAGCACCAATGATGTGATGGGGAGAAGTGTGGCTTCTTCGGCATTGATTACCGTTGGTTCCAACGACCGTTTGACCAATATTAACCTGTCCACCTTCAATTTGGATATGGAACCGGTGAAAAATTTTAGGGTTAGGGTGGGCGGCTCGTTTCGTACCTTGAGTTCGGCCTTGCCCGATGCATTTAGTTTGGACTACATAGATCCAGAATCGCCCACTGGGGTTTCATCAGAAATAAAACAGTTTGATATTAATTCCACTGTGATTTACACTCCGGGCAAACGCACTATCGGTTACGGAGTGGAACGGTCTGACATTAACGATGATTACAGCACTTTTGTCCTTAAGTACACCAAAGGTGTGGACGGTTTTTTGGAAAGTGATTTTGATTACGAAAAAATTCAATTTTCCTATAAACAACCTTGGCAGGTAGGAGGTTTTGGTCGATTGACCAGTAGTGTTGAGCTTGGTAAAACTTTTGGAGCAGTGCCATTGGGACTATTGAATGTGATTCCGGGCAACCAAACCCTTTTTACCCTCTTCAATGCTTTTCCAAACCTGGATTTTTACGAATTTGTGACCGACACCTATGCAACGGTGCACTTGGAACATAACTTTAATGGCCGTTTGTTCTCCAGAGTTCCTTTTCTGCGCAAGCTGAACCTTAGGGAAATTGTGGGTATACGTGGAGCTTGGGGCCAATTGTCCGAAGAGAATATAGCTTTGAGTTCGCCTACGAATATACCATTGATGGCTCCGGAGAATCCAATATACTGGGAGTATTCCTTCGGGGTGGGGAATATCTTTAAAATATTTCGAATTGACTTCAATTTTAGGGGGAACTACCTAGAAAATCCAAACGCAAGAGCTTTTGGGGTAACCGGAACCTTCGGATTTAGCTTTTAATCCCATTAAATCGGTTTAATTTCCCGATGCTCTGCGTCGAAATGGTTTTAAGGTTTGTTCGTTTGAATACCTCCTGGGCTAGCCCCGATGTAGTTGATTCAACAGAATTCCTCGGGACCTTTGGTTATCCTTCTATAACGGAACTCCTTTTTTATTGTCATTCCCGTAAAAACGGGAATCCAAATAATGGAATTTGGGTTTTTGAACTAAAGGGTGCAAATAAAACAAGTGAAATACATCTACGGCCCTTCCTCTTTGATTGTTCGTTTCAAGAAATTCTTTTATTTAATACGAAACAGCCAATTTATACGCCCTATTCCAGTTATACTGGTTATTTTTGCAAAATAAATATATCGCTAATATGTCTAAAAAACCACGTACTACCTTTGATGTACTTGTAGAAATTCCCAAAGGTAGTAGAAACAAGTACGAATACGATTTTACCCTTAACAAAATTCGATTTGACAGAACCCTGTTTTCATCAATGATGTACCCAGGGGATTATGGATTTATTCCCGAAACCTTGGCTTTGGATGGGGACCCGTTGGATGTTTTGGTGCTTTGTACCGAACCTACCTATCCCATGGTGGTGGTCGAGGTGAAACCTGTTGGGGTTTTCCATATGACCGATGAAAAAGGTCCTGATGAAAAAATAATCTGTGTTCCGGTTTCAGATCCCATTTGGAGCAAAAGAGATGATATCAGTGAATTGAACCCACACCGATTAAAAGAAATTGAGCACTTCTTCCAGGTGTATAAAGATTTGGAAGAGAAGAAAGTAGATACCGGTGGCTGGGGAGACGTAAACGAGGCCGTACAAATCTATCACGAATGCGTTCAACGCTATGAAAATAGTGACCACAAAAAGAAACGCACATTCACTATATAGATTGCCAATAATAGCTTTGTAAAAATGCGCTTTTAATAATTAAAGGCGCATTTTTTTTATTACTTCGTATTTTACTACATTAGCTAGCGTTAAAAAATTCTAAACAAGCTAATCTATGGATTTAATCGTAAAATTTTTGCCCGTGTTTGGTGTCTTGGGCCTTCTCTATGTGTTCATCAAGAATGTATGGATTTCAAAACAAGAGGTCGGGAACGAAAAAATGGCAAGGATTGCCAAGAATATTGCCGATGGGGCAATGTCATTTTTAAAGGCCGAATATAAAATATTGAGCATCTTCGTGGTCTGTGTGGCCGTTTTGCTATTCTTTAAAGGAAGTAACGAGACCGGTTCCAACGGAATGGTCGCTGTTTCTTTTATTGTTGGGGCCATTTGTTCCGCCTTGGCCGGATTTATTGGAATGAGGGTCGCTACCAAAGCCAATGTAAGGACAACCAATGCGGCAAGAACTTCCTTGGGCAAGGCTCTAGAGGTTGCCTTTGCTGGTGGTGCCGTTATGGGCCTAGGTGTTGTTGGTCTTGGTGTTTTGGGACTTAGCGGACTTTTCATGATTTACAGCGGACAAGGTTGGGAAATTGCCGAAGTTCTCAATGTACTTTCGGGTTTCTCTCTTGGCGCATCATCCATAGCGCTTTTTGCCCGTGTTGGTGGAGGTATTTATACCAAAGCTGCCGATGTGGGAGCCGATTTGGTAGGTAAAGTGGAAGCAGGGATTCCTGAAGACCACCCATTGAACCCAGCAACCATTGCAGATAATGTAGGCGATAATGTAGGAGATGTGGCAGGTATGGGTGCCGACCTTTTTGAATCTTATGTTGGTTCCATTATCGGTACCATGGTCTTGGGTGCTGTTTTCGCAGGTTTGCCGGAATTCCAGTCAGCGTTTGATGGGCTTGGAGCTGTATATTTACCTTTGGCTTTGGCCGCCGTGGGTATTATAATGTCGATCATTGGTACGTTTTTCGTGAGGGTGAAAGATGGTGGAAATCCCCAAACCGCATTAAATGTGGGAGAGTTTGGATCAGCAGGATTAATGTTGATTGCCTCCTACTTTATTATCAACGGAATGTTGCCCGAATCTTGGGTAGAAGATGGAAAGGAATATACCTCATTGGGTGTCTTTTTGGCAACCATAGCTGGACTTGTTGCAGGACTTTTGGTAGGTAAGATAACCGAATATTATACAGGGACAGGAAAAAAACCCGTTAACTCCATTGTGCGTCAATCCGAAACAGGTTCCGCAACGAATATTATTGCAGGTCTTGGAGTTGGAATGATGTCCACGGCAATCCCAATTATTTTGATCGCCGCGGCAATTTTGGTTTCTCACTACTATGCTGGATTGTATGGAATTGCTATTGCAGCCGTGGGAATGTTGGCCAATACAGGTATTCAGCTTGCTGTTGATGCTTATGGTCCTATTTCCGATAATGCCGGAGGTATTGCCGAAATGGCCGAATTGCCCAGTGAAGTACGTGAACGTACGGATAAATTGGATGCGGTGGGGAACACTACCGCTGCTATTGGTAAAGGGTTTGCCATTGCTTCGGCAGCTTTGACTGCATTGGCACTTTTTGCGGCCTTTATGAAAACGGCCGGGGTTAAGTCCATCGATGTGTCAAAGCCCGATATTATGGCAGGACTTTTAATAGGGGGAATGCTTCCTTTTGTATTCTCGGCACTTTCTATGAATGCCGTAGGTAGGGCAGCCATGTCCATGATTGAAGAAGTACGTCGACAGTTTAAGGATATACCGGAATTAAAAGCCGCATTGGCCGTTATGCGCAAGTACGATTCGGACCTTTCCAAAGCCAGTAAAGAGGATATGGAAATTTTTGAAGCCGCTGATGGTAAGGCAGAATACCAAAAATGTGTGGAGATTTCTACACAGGCATCCATTAAAGAGATGGTTTTGCCAGGCTTGTTGGCCATTGCCGTACCCGTAGCCGTTGGTTTTATTGGCGGGGCCGAAATGTTGGGAGGACTGTTGGCAGGGGTTACCACTGCTGGTGTGCTCATGGCCATTTTCCAGTCCAATGCCGGTGGAGCTTGGGATAATGCCAAAAAAACAATCGAAAGTGAAGGCCGCAAGGGTAGTGATGCCCATAAAGCAGCCGTCGTGGGAGATACCGTTGGAGATCCTTTTAAGGATACATCAGGTCCCTCCTTGAATATTTTGCTTAAATTGATGTCTGTAGTGGCCTTGGTCATTGCGCCTAGTTTGGTGAGTCTTGCTCCTGCGGATGAGGTAGGTATGATGAAAGCGGATGGTAATATGATCACCATTACCGAAGAGGGCATGAAAGAAACCAAAGCGGTAGAAAAGGAAATTCGTGTAGAGGTAAGCAATACTGCGGATGGTGCATTTAAAGCCGTTGTTACTTCTAGTTCCAATGTAAACGGTGAAGAGGTAGCGGATACCAAAGAGTTTATGGCCGATACTAAAGAAGAGCTTGAAGAAAAAATTGAAGAATATAAGAGTGCTGAGGCAAAGAATTAGCTCTCGCTTTTAAACAAAGCTAGAAAAACCACGCTTTTGGCGTGGTTTTTTATGTTCTATGTCAGTTTTTAGAGGAGAGAAAACAAAAGGATTTTTCAATCGTCTCTTCTTTCCTCATTTCGAAATGAAAAAAATATACGAGTCATTTCGAACCTACTCTAAGGAGTGTGAGAAATCAACAAAGAGCTTTAAACTAGTATTTAATTTAACTTAAATGTTATTGGAATTGAGTAAGGAACTTTCACTGGTGTTCCCCTTTGTTTTCCCGGTTGCAGTTTGGGTAATTTCGAAATGATTCTTGCAGCTTCCTCTTCCAAACTTTCGTGTGGTCCTTTTAGCCTTACATCCCCAATACTACCATCTTTTTGCACCGTAAAAATAACGCTTACCCTGCCTTGAAGTCCCATTTCTTGGGCAATTTCCGGATAACGGAAGTTTTTGCGAATGTGTTTCAGCATCTGTGATTGAAAACACGCTCGCTTGTCTTTTTCGGTCTTTTCATTTTCACACCCAGGAAAGATGGGTGCGTTTTCAATCAGGATAAAAGGGATTTCTTCTGGAATGTCCTCCTCGGCAACAGCAACATCCTCAACCGCTGCCACTTTGGTATCTTGATCAACATCATTTGGTTCAATGAAGGTTTCTTCAATATCATCTTCATCATCTGCAATTTCAATTTTTGGAGGCGTTTTTATTTTAGGTTTGGGCGGGTCCGGTAGTTTCAGTTTCAGAATGGTCGCATCTTCCATCAAATCTTCATCCACCTCTAAACCACTAACATCCCACGAATCATTGTTGTGGTAGGTTTTCCATTCCAAGGCCAAGTAGGCCATCAGAAGTACCAAGGTCATCCCTACAAAAAAGTAGAGCAGGCTGTTTCGTCTTACATCAAGTTGTGGATTTTTTTTCGGTTCCATAATTTTCAAAGTTTTGGCCTAAAAAGGCATAGTTAATAGCAGTGGGGTGATCCCAATCCTAAACTACTTTGAAAAAGAACCGAAGTAAACCGGCAATGAGTGAATGGGTTGTTTGGTTGAGGGAAATGGAAATAAAAGTTTAATCCACCAACGCTTGGTAGATTAGAGACCTTAATTTTCCGTGGTCATCAACATCGCCTGCCGGAATCAATTGGGTGAAATAAACCACGACCAATTCTTCTTTTGGGTCTACCCAATAGGAAGAATGATAGGCACCGCCCCACCCATATTCTCCAACTGAACCTAGTGTGCCCCTATCTCCCAAATCCTCAACTACGGAAAAGCCTAAGCCGAAACCAGTCCCTCCCACCCAGGGAAAGCTTGCTTTGCCCAAATGATTTACCGTCATAAGTTCAACTGTTTTTGGAGAAATAATGCGTTTGCCGTTAAAGGTTCCTTTGTTGAGCATCATCTGCAAGAATTTTGCGTAGTCCATTGAGGTGCTCAACAGTCCGGCACCACCGGAAAAACTTTTTCGAGGTCCTTCCACATAAGCACCTTGCCCGATCATTCCTCCGGGATTTGGTGCAGGTTCCAAACCATTTTCCGAGGGAGAATACACTACCGCCAAGCGTTGTTTTTTTTCCTTTGGAAGGTAAAAGTGTGTGTCTGCCATCCCTAAAGGATCAAAAATGCTTTCTTTTAGAAATATATCCAAGGGTTTTTCCGAAACAACCTCAATCAAAGCACCAAGAATATCGGTGTTGTAACCGTAAACAAATTGTTCCCCAGGTTGCGACTCAAAAGGCAGGTCTGCCATTCGGGTTACTGTGGCCAAGATAGGTTCTTCACGGTCGGCAAAATACCATCCTTGGATTTCAGCTTTTTCCCAGAGGTCGGAAGCTATTCCTTGCCCATATGAAACCCCGGAAGTATGTGTCAACAAATCACGTACGGTAATAGGTCTGTTCGCTTTTACTATGTCATAAGAACCATCATCCTTGCTTACGGCAACCTTGGTATCCATAAAAGCGGGAATGTATTTTCCGACTGGGTCGGTGATCAATAATTTCCCTTGTTCCTGAAGCATCATGATGCCGACACTTACAATTGCCTTGGTCTGTGACGCTATCCTGAACATGGAAGTATTGGTCATGGGAATGTTGTTCTCCAAATCATTTTTCCCGAAAGATTCAAAATAAGCAACCTTGCCTTTTCGAGCTACGAGAATTGTGGCTCCGGGCAATTCCCCTTCATCAACATAAGCCTGAAAAGTGTTTGAAAGTACTTCCAAACGGTCGGAGGACATCCCGACTGCTTCAGGAGAGGCTTTTGTAAGTTCTTGTGCATTAGCGGTAAAAAGAAGGCAAAGCGCAAAAAGTAAAGTTGCATATTTGGTTGGGTGCAAAGTTTTCATATAACTGAATATTAGTTTGTTTAGCGTGCACAAGCACCTAAAGATACCTAATATTTTGTCTGTACAGAAGAAACGGGAAAGGAGGTCGGGTAAAAGAGCCTATTCAAATAGCCCGTGAATCTCACCATCAATGCGGTTGATCACTTCCCCTAAATCCTCGGGCTTGTCCACAAAATTGAGATTGTCCACATCAAAAATGAGTAAGTTACCTTTTTCGTAGGTGTTTACCCAAGCCTCGTAGCGTTCGTTCAAACGGCTGAGGTAATCAATGGATATCGAATTTTCGTACTCACGACCACGTTTGTGGATTTGGCTTACCAAGTTGGGGATGGAACTGCGCAAGTAAATTAAAAGGTCTGGGGGTTGCACCAAGCTTTCCATCAACTCAAAAAGGCCTTTGTAATTCTCAAAATCGCGATTGGTCATCAAGCCCATGGCATGGAGGTTGGGGGCAAAAATATGGGCATCTTCGTAAATAGTCCTGTCTTGAATGACACTCTTACCACTTTCTCTAATCTTTAAAATTTGACGATACCTGCTGTTTAAGAAATAGATTTGAAGGTTAAAGCTCCAACGTTCCATCTGGGTATAAAAATCATCCAGATAGGGATTGTCCACCACATCCTCAAAATGGGCCTCCCATTTATAATGTTTTGCCAGTAAGTTTGTTAAAGTGGTTTTTCCAGCGCCAATATTTCCTGCTACAGCAATATGCATGGGGTGTTAGTGTTTTAAGTTGGTGTTTATTGATCAGGGAATTTCTAATCATCGCAATATACAAAGTATATCCACTTATAGAAAAAAAACTGGTTCAAATGACCCCTTGGTTAATTGTACCGAACAAAGTTTTAAAATATAGGGCAAATACGTACTTTTGCCCTTCAAAACGAGGAAAGATTTGACTGATTGCAACCTCGGTGACCTTTAAAAGGTATACGAAAAATGCTAAAGCAGTTCTTGCCAGCTTCTGCTGGCATCTCTTCAATAAGAGTTTTGAACTTCTTCGCACTTTTGTCAAATCTTCATATTAAAAAAGAGAAATGGCGTATTTGTTTACATCAGAATCCGTTAGTGAAGGACATCCAGATAAGATTGCGGATCAGATCAGTGATGCATTGTTGGATAATTTTTTGGCCTTTGACCCCGAGAGCAAAGTGGCCTGTGAAACTATGGTGACCACAGGTCAAGTAGTTTTGGCCGGCGAGGTAAAAAGCCATACCTATGTGGATCTGCAAAGTATAGCCCGTGAGGTGATCAATAAAATTGGCTACACCAAAGGTGAGTATAAATTTAGTGGAGATTCTTGTGGAGTGATTTCATTGATTCACGAACAATCGCAAGACATCAACCAAGGTGTAGATCGCGGTACCAAAGAAGAGCAAGGTGCGGGCGACCAAGGAATGATGTTTGGTTATGCTACCACGGAAACCAACAACTATATGCCTTTGGCATTGGATATTTCACACAAAATATTGGAGGTATTGGCCGATTTGAGAAGAGAAGGAGCCCGAATTCCATATCTGCGCCCCGATGCAAAAGCGCAGGTAACCATTGAGTATTCAGATGATAATGTCCCGCAGCGTATTGATACGATTGTAGTTTCTACCCAACACGATGAATTTGACGCTGATGATGCGATGTTGAACAAGATTAAGGACGATATCATCAATATTTTGATTCCAGAAGTAAAGAAGTTGTTGCCCGAGAGCATTCAAAAATTGTTTACGGAAAATATTAAATACCACATCAATCCCACTGGTAAGTTCGTTATCGGAGGTCCGCACGGCGACGCAGGTCTTACGGGAAGAAAGATAGTAGTGGACACCTACGGGGGCAAGGGTGCCCACGGAGGTGGTGCTTTTAGTGGGAAAGACCCGAGCAAGGTAGACCGAAGTGCAGCCTACGCGGTCCGGCACATGGCCAAAAATTTGGTCGCCGCGGGTGTTGCAGGCGAGATTTTGGTGCAGGTAAGTTATGCCATTGGCGTAGTGGAACCCACATCCATTTTTGTGGACACCTATAATTCTTCCAATGTGGATATGACGGATGGCGAAATCGCTCGCAAAGCATCAGAATTGTTCGATATGCGACCTTTTGCCATTGAAGAACGTTTAAAACTTCGGAATCCCATTTATTCGGAAACGGCCGCTTACGGTCATTTGGGCAAAGAACCCAGAACCGTGACCAAGGTTTTTGAATCTCCTTATAATGGGAAGATTGAAAAAGAAGTGGAACTTTTCACTTGGGAGAAATTGGATATGGTGGACAAGGTGAAAGAGACCTTTGGTTTATAGGTTTAAGCTATTTCATTGAATAAAAAGGGAGGCTGTCTTCAAGGTAGATTTTCGTCAACCTGAACTTGATTCAGGTTCCCATAGCGATTTGTTTATGATTATTATGAGATTCTGAAATGAATTCAGAATGACGTGCTACAAAGCTTTTAGACAGCTTTTTTTTGGCATACTATTGCGGACTTTAGTAGCTTTAGCCTATCAAAAAGAGTACATATGAGAAGTTCCGTTAGAATTCTGTTTCTGAGTATTTTAATGTTGTCGGTGACCGTCAGTTGTAAAAAAACGACGAAGACCGAAGCACAGGATGTTGACACTTATGTCACCGACCATTACACCAAAAAAGAAGTGGACATTGAAATGCGGGACGGGATAAAACTGCATACCACCATTTACTCCCCGAAGGATACTTCCAAAGCGTACCCCATCATTATGCAGCGCACTCCGTATAGCTCTAGACCTTATGGCCAGGGAAATTTCAGAACTAAAATTGGTCCTAATAAACATTTGATGAAAGAAGGAAACATCATCGTTTACCAAGATGTTCGTGGAAGATGGCTCAGCGAGGGACATTACGAAAATATGCGAGCCTACATTCCGAATAAAACTTCCGATGATCAAGTTGATGAAAGCTCTGATACCTACGATACCATTGAATGGTTGGTGAACAATGTGGAAAACAACAATGGCAATGTGGGTGTTTGGGGAATATCGTATCCAGGATTTTATGCCACCTACGCAACCGTGGATGCGCATCCGGCATTAAAGGCCGCTTCACCACAGGCCAGTATCGGGGATTTCTTTTTTGATGATTTCCACCATAATGGTGCCTATTTATTAAGTTATTTCAGGGCTACATCACTTTTTGGAACACCGCGTCCCAATGGTGACCAACCCATCGATACAGCTTGGTATACCTTGCCAGAACTTCCAACGGAAGACCAATACCAATTCTTTTTGGATGCGGGGCCGCTCAAAAATTTGGATTACTTTTTTGAATACGAAACCGCCGATACCCCGACCATACGTCCCGAAGGTGTTACGGATGATTTCTTTTGGAACGAATTGAAGGAACACCCTAATTATGATGCTATGTGGCAAAGTAGGGGACTTATCCAACATTTGAAAAATGTGAAGAGCAGTGTGGCCACGATGGTAGTGGGAGGTTGGTTTGATGCCGAAGACCTTTATGGTCCATTGGAAACCTACAAAAACATTGAAAAGTACAACGAGAACAATTACAATACGATGGTCTTTGGACCTTGGGACCACGGAGCTTGGGCTAGGGACAAACAGCGCAATACGGTGGGCAACTACTATTTTGGAGATTCCATTTCCTTGTTTTTTCAAAAAGAAATTGAGACGAAGTTCTTCAACCACTTCCTAAAAGGGGAAGGCGATATGGATTCAGGCTTGCCCGAAGCCTATGTGTTTGATACGGGTAGAAAAGAGTGGAAAAAGTATGATGACTGGCCACCGGAGAATGCCACCAAACAAACTATGTATTTGTCCGAAGATCAAGAACTCACTTCGGAAAAGAAAGGAACCACGGGAATTCAGTTTATCAGTAATTTGAAGAAACCTGTTCCCTATTCCGAAGATGTGAAGACCGTTTTCACTCCAAGAAAATACATGACGGACGACCAGCGTTTCGCCGCTCGCCGTCCCGATGTTTTGGTGTTCGAAACCGATGTGATGGAGGAAGACCTGACTTTGGCAGGAGATATTTTGGCTAAACTTAAGGTTGCCACCACGGGCACGGCTGCCGATTGGATTGTTAAAGTAATCGATGTGCACCCAGCGGATGCCGAGACCAATGAGGAAATGCAGGATCACCTAAAAATGAGCAATTACCATTTAATGGTTAGGAGCGAGGTGCTCCGCGGTCGATTTAGGAACAGCTTTTCCGACCCAGAACCGTTCACGCCAAATAAAAAGACAGATGTGAACATCAAGCTTCAAGATGTGTTCCATACTATTAAAAAGGGGCACAAATTGCAGATTCAGGTGCAAAGCACATGGTTCCCGCTTATCGATTTGAATCCACAAACGTATGTGGAGAATATTTTTAAGGCGGATGAAGATGATTTCAAAACACAAACGCATACCGTTTTCACCGATTCCAATATTGAGTTTACAGTACTGAAATAAATGATTTGATTGAACGCGATTAATCCATAAACAAAAGAGTGGTCAGGTCGAGCGCAGTCGAGACCTCATTTTTAAGATGTTTGGTTGAATAACTTCTCGACTGCGCTCGAAGAGACAATGTATCCTCTTTGATTAGGGATATTCAACATATGGTTTTGTAAACCTGCGGGACAGGTCTATTGATGAAAAATTCCCAAAAGATTAGGAAAATCAATTTTTCCATCAGTATATTTGTCCAACAAAGTTCAAACAAGTATTGATTAGTTATCAAGAAAGGTGGAGGGAATAGACCCTTTGAAGCCTTAGCAACCCTTGGCCCCCAGTGCCGAGAAGGTGCTACATTCTATCCCAGTTGGGTATAGATAACGACAATCGACCATTTTCGATTTCATTTTCTTATAACTTTTTGATTTTCTTACGCCCACGGGCTAAGAGTTTGACTTTTTAATTTTTCGTTTAAAAAAATTTAAAAAAGCAAAAGTCATGAGCGATCAAAAATTTTCTACCAATGCCCTGCACGCAGGACACGATGTAACAGCAAACGGTGGAACAAGAGCGGTTCCCATTTATCAGAGTTCAGCCTATGTTTTCAACGATTCCGATCATGCGGCCAATCTTTTTTCTTTGGCAGAGTTTGGAAATATTTACACAAGGATCAATAACCCGACAAACGATATTCTGGAGCAGCGACTTGCCGCTTTGGAAGGCGGAATTGCCTCAGTGGTCACTGCATCGGGCACGGGAGCTATAAACACCGCATTGTTGGTGTTGCTCAAGGCTGGGGATCATATTGTGGCTTCCAACAGCTTGTATGGTGGTACCTATAATCTATTTAGCGTTACTCTACCTCGTTTGGGCATTACTACAACATTTGTGGACCCATCGGATCCATCCAATTTTGGTAAAGCCGTAAAAGAGAATACCAGAGCTTTTTTTGTGGAATCCTTGGGTAATCCAAAGTTGGATGTGCTGGATTTAAAAGCAATCTCCAAAGAAGCTAAAGCGGCACAAGTGCCATTTATTGTGGATAATACCGTTGCTTCGCCAGCACTATTGAACCCAATCGAACATGGGGCCAATATTGTCATTCATTCCCTTACCAAATACATTAATGGCAACGGGACGGCTCTGGGCGGCGTTATAATCGATGCAGGTAATTTTGATTGGGCCAACGGTAAGTTCCCGGAATTCACTGAACCTTCTCCAGGATATCACGGATTGGTCTATCACGATGCACTTGGACCAGCAGCATATATTGCCAAGGTTCGGGTGGAAGGATTACGGGATCACGGGGCATGCTTGAGCCCTTTTAATGCCTTTCAGATTATTCAAGGATTGGAAACCTTGGAAATTCGCATGAAAAAACACAGCGAGAATGCTCTGGCATTGGCACAATGGCTGGAAATCAGGGAGGAAGTTGAGTGGGTAAACTATCCAGGGTTGGATTCCAGTACCTATAAAGCCTTGGCGGATGAGTACTTGCCCAATGGACAAAGTGGTATTGTTACCTTTGGTGTTAGGGGAGGATATGGGGCCGCCAAGAAAATTGCGGACGAGACCAAACTATTTTCGTTGTTGGCCAATATTGGCGATACAAAATCCTTGATTATCCACCCTGCAAGTACAACGCACCAACAGTTGAGTGCAGAAGATCAAGAGTCCGCAGGGGTAACCCAAGATTTGATTCGATTGTCCGTAGGCTTGGAAGATTTGTCCGATCTAAAGGCAGATTTAAAAAATGCCTTTGCAAGTATTTAATCGGAGTTAATAATGTGATGGAATAGCTATGTTAAAATATCTGAAAATAGAAAATTTTAAAACGCTGAGTGGCAGTGAGCAGAAAATAGAGTTATCCTACCAGACATTTGGGAAACCCTTGCATACGGCGCCCATTATTTTGGTAAACCACGCGCTCACGGGTAATTCCAACGTAGCGGGAAAAGATGGATGGTGGTCCGATTTGATAGGGGATGGCAAATGTATCGATACCGAGAAGTACACCATTTTGTCCTTTAATATTCCAGGCAATGGTTTTGATGGGTTTATTATTGAAAACTACAAGGATTTTGTAGCTGGAGATATTGCCAGAATGTTTCTCTGGGGATTGGAGCAATTGAAGATTGATAAATTGTTCACCATTATCGGTGGTTCATTGGGAGGTGGTATAGCTTGGGAAATGACAGCCATCAACCCAAATATTACGGAACATTTGATTCCCGTGGCATCCGATTGGAAATCCACGGATTGGCTCATTGCCAATTGTCAGATTCAGGAACAATTTTTGGTCAACTCCAAACAGCCCGTACACGATGCCCGGATGCATGCGATGTTGTGCTACCGTACTCCCGAATCTTTCAAAGAGCGATTCAAAAGAAGTACCAACGAAGAGCTACAGGTTTTTAATGTGGAATCTTGGTTGATGCACCATGGTGAAAAGTTGCAGGAGCGTTTTCAATTGTCCGCCTACAAGTTGATGAATCAATTGCTAAAGTCCATCGACATTACCCGTAATGGAGAAGAGGCTTTCAGAGCATTGCAAGAAAGTGATACCAAAATCCATATTATCGGGGTCAATTCCGATCTGTTCTTTACGGCGGAGGAGAACAAGGAGACTTTTAAAAGATTGGCCCAAGCCAACACCAATGTTACTTATGGTGAGGTGCAATCCGTACACGGTCATGACGCTTTTTTGATGGAGTTCGAACAATTGGAAAAATTGTTGGAGACGGTCTTTCAAAAGAACACCGAGCGCATTAAAATTTTGAAGTTTGGTGGAAAATCCTTGGCCAATGGTGAAGGCATTCAACGTGTACTGAAAATTATCACTCAAAGATTTAAAGAGAAGGAACACTTTGCCGTCGTGGTTTCCGCTCGTGGCAAGGCAACGGACCAACTGGAAAGCTTGCTTGACAGAGCAGCCAAGGGAGTCGATTTTCAGTCTGATTTAAAAAGGTTTGCCGACTATCAAAAAAATAATTTTGATGGTCTCGATATTGATTGGGAGCTGGCCGCCATCGAAAAAATATTGAACGGGGTTTCCCTAACAGGGGATTACAGTCTAAAAACCAAGGATGAAGTATTGTCCTTCGGTGAACTGATATCGGGGAAATATGTGACTGCTGCATTGAACGCAAAGGGAATCAAAGCGGAGCTGTTGGATTCTCGTAAACTCATCAAAACCGATGATAGTTTTAATAATGCAGAGGTAGATGAGGGACTTTCCAAAGAAAACGTGATTCGATATTTTCACAACCTGAAAGCTGGAACCATTCCTGTTGTTACCGGTTTTATCGCTTCCAACAAAGAAGGGGCGACCACTACTTTGGGAAGAAATGGAACCAACTACTCAGCAGCCCTGTTGGCCAACTTTTTGGATGCGAGCGAACTGATCAACTATACCCACGTGGACGGTATTTTTACAGCTAACCCGGATTTGGTACAAGATGCCAAGTTGATTGATGTGATATCTTACGGAGAAGCCAATGAGTTGGCCAATTTCGGGGCCAATATTCTTCACGCGAAGACCATAATTCCATTGATCGAGAAAAATATTCCATTACGTATATGCAACACCTTCAACGATGACAACGAAGGAACATTGATAGGGCCAAAAACCAATAATGGTGGAATTAAATCCCTTTCGGTGCTCGACAATATGGCACTCATCAATTTGGAGGGTAGGGGACTGCTCGGAAAAGTGGGTGTCGACATGCGAATTTTTAGGGCATTGGGCCAAAATGGCATTAGTGTCGGAATTGTTTCCCAAGGATCCTCGGAACGGGGCATTGGCCTTGTTGTGGACGAATCCAAAGCCGATAAGGCCAAAAAAGTGCTGGACAAAGAATTCGAGACGGATTATTCTTCCCAGGACATCAACCAGATTTCGGTGGTGAAGGATGTTTCGGTCATTTCTATTGTGGGAATGGACTTGAGCAGCTTCCACAAACCGTTCAATGCATTGGCCAAAAACCAAATCACGCCCTTGCTGTTCAACAACACGGTTACAGGAAAGAACGTAAGTATGGTGGTGAAAAAATCCGATTTGAACAAGGCCATTAATGTGATTCACGGACAAATCTTCGGGATTGCTAAGAAAATAAATCTGGCATTGTTTGGACACGGAAACGTGGGAGGTACGCTGATCAATCAAATTTTGAATTCAAAAAATAGTATTGAGGATCGAAAAAGTATTGACTTAAAAGTGTTTGCGGTGGCAAATTCAAGAAAAGTACTTTTGGATGCATCAGGAGTTGGTGCCGATTGGAAAGAACGTTTGGAAAAAGAGGGGCAACCCTATCAGATTGAAGATATAATGGCCTTTGCCAAACAGTATCATCTAGAGAACCTGATAGCGGTTGACAATACGGCGAGCAAAACCTTTGTGGAGCAATACGAATCATTGATTGAGCACGGCTTCGACTTAGTTTCATCGAACAAGATTGCAAACACGCTGAGTTTTGAGAAATATAAATCGGTACGGAAGTGTTTGGGTAAAAATCAAAAGCAATACCTCTACGAGACCAATGTGGGAGCAGGACTCCCGTTGATAGATACCATCAAATTGTTGCATTTGTCGGGTGAGAACATTACCCGAATAAAAGGAGTGTTCTCAGGATCGTTAAGTTATATTTTCAATACCTTTTCGGAGAAAGATGTGTCTTTTTCAGAAATTGTGAAGGAAGCTATGGAAAGTGGGTTTACCGAACCTGACCCAAGAGAAGATTTGTCCGGTAACGATGTGGGAAGGAAATTGTTGATTTTGGCAAGGGAGCTGGATCTACAAAATGAGTTTTCGGATATTCAGGTCCAAAATTTGATTCCTGAAGCGTTGCAAACTTTGGATTTTGAAAGATTTATGGAACGCATCGGTGAGATGGATAATATTTACAAGAAAATCAAAGAGAGCCAAGAACAAGGACATGTGTTGCGCTATGTGGGTGATTTACATGGTGATTTGCAACAAGATAAGGGTGTTTTGGAGGTGAAATTGATTTCTGCGCCCAAAGAAAGTGCATTAGGGCAAGTAAAAGGCTCCGATTCCATTATTGAGATTTATACGGAGTCCTACGGGGAGCATCCCTTGGTGATTCAAGGAGCTGGCGCGGGAGCAGCCGTAACGGCAAGGGGTGTGTTTGGCGATATTTTAAGAATAGCAGAAAAGATATAGCTCCGGCTTCGCTCAGTTACCATGAGTTCTGGTGGCTGAGCGTAGTCGAAGCCACTATGGATTTTAAATGAAAGGTTATGTGTACATATTGGAATGCTCCGATGGCAGTTATTACACTGGAAGTACGATAAATCTGGATGAACGGTTAAAGGAACATCAAGATGGTCGGGGTGCCAATCATACCAAAAAGAGGTTGCCTGTAGAGTTGTTATCTGTTGAAGAGTACTTGAGTATTGCAACACCTTTTGAACGTGAAAAGCAAATCCAAGGTTGGTCAAGGGCGAAAAAAGAGGCATTGGTAGGAGGAAAATTGGATGATCTTCCAGAATTGGCTGAGTGCAAGAACCAGACGAATTTTAAATATTATAAGAAGAAAAAATAAAGTGGCTTCGACTACGCTCAGCCACCAAAAATAGAATAAAATGAAAGGCAAACAATTCGAGACACAAGCAATAAGAACGCAAATGGAACGCAGTCAAAACTTGGAGCATTCCAGCCCCATTTATATGACATCGAGCTTTGTTTTTGAAGATGCTGAGGACATGCGTGCCTCTTTTGCAGAAGAAAAGCAGCGCAATATTTATTCGAGGTATTCCAACCCGAATTCGAACGAACTTATTGATAGGGTTTGCCAAATGGAAGGGGCTGAGAGCGGTTTTGCTTACGCCTCCGGTATGTCAGCTGTTTTTTCAACTTTGGCTGCTTTATTGGATACAGGCGATCACGTGATTTCGTCCAAAAGTATTTTTGGGTCCACGCACACCTTGTTCACGCAGTTTTTTCCTAAGTGGAACATCGAAAGTAGTTATTTTGATGCCAATGATTTGTCACAAATAGAAGGTTTGATCAAACCAAACACCAAGATACTTTATGCCGAAACTCCTACCAACCCAGGGGTAGATGTGTTGGATTTGGAAGTGTTGTCCAAAATTGCCAAAAAACACGGCCTCATTTTTATCATCGACAATTGCTTTGCAACGCCGTATTTGCAACAACCGATAAAATTTGGAGCTGATTTGGTCATTCACTCCGGAACCAAGTTAATGGACGGTCAAGGAAGGGTGCTGGCCGGAATCACGGTAGGTAGCGGTGAGTTGATGGATAAAGTATATCGTTTTTCCCGTATCACTGGCCCTGCATTGTCACCGTTCAACGCGTGGGTATTGTCCCGAAGCTTGGAAACCTTAGCTGTTCGGGTTGATAGGCATTGCGAAAACGCTTTGAAATTGGCCACCTATTTGGAAAGTCATGATAAAATTGAATGGGTTAAATATCCATTTTTGAAATCACACCCAAAACATGAAATCGCGAAAAAACAGATGAAGGCTGGAGGATGTGTTGTGGCATTTGAAGTAAAAGGAGGTCTGGAAGCGGGCCGGGAGTTTTTTGACAGTATAAAGTTGTTGTCCTTATCCGCCAATTTGGGAGATGCCCGAAGCATTGTCACGCACCCTGCATCCACTACGCACAGCAAGCTTACGACCGAAGAACGTAATGCTGTTGGCATTTCGGATGGAATGGTTCGGGTTTCTGTTGGTTTGGAGCATATCGATGATATTATTGCCGATATTGAGCAGGCCTTGGGGTAATCTTTCTACTAGCTAGTTTTAGAAGTAGATTGTTAATTTTCCCTATATTCGTATGATGCTCTCCAAGAAAACAAAATACGGACTCAAAGCACTTACCTATCTTGCAAAAGTCGAGGGACGGGAACCTGTCCAAATCGCTGAAATTGCCAGGCACGAGAATATTTCCCAAAAATTTTTGGAAAGTATTTTGCTTACCCTGCGCCGTAATGGTCTGTTGGGATCCAAAAAGGGAAAAGGAGGGGGGTACTACCTTATAAAGGAACCCCAAGATATTCTTATGACTACTGTGATGCGTGTTTTGGAAGGGCCCATTGCCATGGTACCCTGCGTAAGTCTCAACTTCTACGAAAAATGTGACGATTGCCCCAATGAAGAGGAATGCTCCGTGCACAAATTGATGCTTCAGGTACGTGACAGTGCCTTGGATGTATACCGGAACAATACATTAGCTGACTTACTATAATTTTTCTGGAAATAGAAGCTTCTCCAATAAAAATTTGTGAAAATCAATACCCATTTCTCGATAATCTACTAAAACTATAGGTTGAATTCGAATTTATGAATGATTTTACTTTTAGTTCTAAAAAATAATTTTACTTTTGAAATCTCTACAAATCCTATAGGGTAATTAAGTTTACAAAATGATTACTGATCAGTTACTAATAAAACGTAATAAGGAGCAAAGCACTTATACAAAGGACAGCACTTCGGAAAGCCCTAAAAGAAGTGTGGTGAAATCTATAAGTTGGAGAATTGTGGGAACTCTGGATACTATATTGATATCTTGGGCTGTAACAGGGACCTTAAGTATGGCTTTTTCAATTGGACTGGTTGAGTTGGTCACCAAAATGGTGCTTTACTTTTTTCACGAGAGAATCTGGAACTCCATCAAATGGGGTAAATAAAATTTATAGGCAATGGCATTGACGCAAGAAGAAATACAGAATTTGAATCGCCAGTTTAAGGGAATTCCGCCGGAAGAAATCATTTCATGGGCCATTGGTCATGGTAAAAAATCCGTGGTTACTACCAATTTTAGGCCTTATGAGGTGGCCATTCTTCATGCTGTCACTGGAGTGGATAATAAAACTCCCGTGATTTGGTGCGATACGGGTTACAATACTCCGCAAACGTATAAGCATGCCGAGGAGTTGATAACTCGTTTAGGGCTTAACATAAAACTCTACGTGCCAAAGCAGACATCCGCTCATCGTGATGCCGTTATGGGCATTCCACAAATAGATGACCCCTTGCACCAAGAGTTTACGGAGCAGGTGAAATTGGAACCATTTCGTAGGGCAATGGAAGAACATAAACCAGATGTGTGGTTCACCAATCTTCGCAAAGGACAAACGGCCCACAGGGATTCCTTGGATGTATTGAGTTTGAGCAAAGATGGAGTGCTTAAGGTAAGTCCATTTTACCATTGGAGCGATACCCAATTGGATGCTTACCTAAAAGAACAAGGGTTGCCGAACGAACATAAATATTTTGACCCGACAAAAGTATTGGCCAACCGTGAATGCGGTTTGCACACATAAAAGAATATATAGTCAACGTAGGATTGACCCACAATAAAAAAGATATAGCCTTGAGCACACTCACAGAAGAAATTAAAAAGCCAGAGACCTTGAACGGCGTTGAAAGACCAACCGCTAATGCTCTGGAACACGAAGCCATTTACATTATGCGAGAAGTAGCAGCGCAGTTTGAAAGGCCTGTGCTGTTATTTTCCGGAGGAAAGGATTCCATTACTTTGGTACGTTTGGCCCAAAAAGCATTTTGGCCGGCCAAAATTCCGTTCCCGTTAATGCATATCGATACAGGGCATAACTTTCCCGAAACCATTGAGTTTAGAGATAAATTGGTGGAAGAACTGGGTGTGGAATTGATAGTGCGAAACGTTCAGGATTCCATTGATGAGGGGAAAGTAGTGGAGGAAACAGGCAAGTATGCCAGTAGAAATATGTTGCAGACCACAACCTTGTTGGATGCCATTGAAGAATTCAAGTTCGATGCTTGTATCGGAGGAGCCAGAAGAGATGAGGAAAAGGCGAGGGCCAAGGAGCGGATTTTTTCGGTACGTGACGATTTTGGACAATGGGATGAAAAGAACCAACGTCCAGAATTATTTGATATGCTGAACGGTGAAATTGAAATTGGTCAGAATGTACGTGTCTTCCCGATCAGTAACTGGACAGAATTGGATGTTTGGAGTTATATCCAAAAGGAAAATATCGAGATTCCATCCATCTATTTTGCGCATAAAAGAAATACATTTCTTCGTGATGGGTTGATCTGGTCCGCGGAAGATGATGTGGTTTTTAGAGCCGATGATGAGCAAGTGGAAGAGCGAATGGTGCGATTTAGAACGGTTGGTGACATGAGCTGCACGGCAGCAGTAGAGTCGTATGCGGATACTATAGATAAGGTAGTTTCAGAAATAAGGGACTCCAGAATCTCGGAAAGGGGAGCTAGAATCGATGACAAGCGTTCCGAAGCAGCGATGGAAAAGCGTAAACAACAAGGTTATTTCTAAAAAAACAAAAGTCATTTCCACGAAGGTGGAAATCTAAAAAGATAAAGCATTGGAAGTATTAAAAATAGCAACAGCAGGAAGTGTAGATGACGGTAAAAGTACCTTGATTGGAAGATTGCTGTACGATACAAAATCAATGACCGACGATAAATTGGAGGCCATTGAAAAGACCAGTAAGCAAAAAGGATACGATTATCTCGATTTTTCTTTGGCTACCGATGGTTTGGTAGCAGAAAGAGAACAGGGAATCACTATAGATGTGGCTCATATCTATTTTTCCACACCGACCAAAAGTTACATTATTGCCGATACTCCCGGACACGTGGAGTACACGCGAAATATGGTGACCGGAGCATCAACTTCTCAGGCATCCATTATTTTGATAGATGCCCGAAAAGGAGTGATTGAGCAAACACACCGACACTTTTTCATCAATAACCTCTTAAGGGTAAAAGATGTAATTGTAGCCATCAACAAAATGGACCTGGTAGATTTTTCAGAAGAAACTTATACTAAGATTAAGGATGATTTCGAGGAATTGATGGGGAAAAGAGATTACCAAGATCAAAACATCACCTTCATCCCAGTAAGTGCATTGAAAGGTGATAACGTAGTAGATCGCTCCGAACACACCCCTTGGTACAAAGGTCAAACACTCTTGGAGCATCTGGAGGCGTTGGACCAGAAGGATGTTTACAATATCGGCACCCCTCGTTTCCCTGTGCAATATGTAATTCGTCCAAAAACCGAAGATTTTCACGATTTCCGTGGATTTGCAGGAAAGGTATATGGCGGAGAACTCAGTGTTGGTGACGAAGTAGTAGTGTTGCCATCAATGACCCGCTCCAAAATCAAGGACATTTATTTTTATAATAAACAATATAAAACAGCACCTCGAAGATCTTCTGTAACAATTACTTTGGAAGATGAAGTAAATGTGAGTAGGGGAGATATGTTGGTAAAGGCGGATGATTTGCCGACCGTGGACAAAAAGTTGACTGCAACAGTATCTTGGATGGATAGCGATAGCTTTACTCCTGGTGGAAAATATGTGGTTCAACATGGGGTGAATAAAGTATTGGCAAAGGTAGATGCCATTGAGCATAAAATCCATCCGGATTATTCGGGAATTGAAGAAAATGTAACTTCACTTCAAATGAACGATATAGCCAAAGTTCGCTTAAGACTGAACAAACCTATTTTTTACGATAGGTTCAAGGATCATCGTACCAACGGTTCCTTCATTATAATCGACAGCCGAACAAACACAACAGCAGGCGTAGGATTTATAGATTGATATTCTTCTGCCTCGGTAGAAGAAAGGGAGTTTTTTTAAAATAACTCTATAAAATAGATAGGAAAAATAGATTATGCAAAGTTTTAGAACAGAGATAGAAAACCCAGTTGTAGAAAAGGACATCATTGAATTGGATAAAAAAATCCAAGAGTTCAAAGGTGGAAATGTAGATGAAGAAAAATTCCGAAGTCTACGATTGGCCCGTGGTGTTTACGGTCAGCGTCAGCAAGGTGTGCAAATGATTCGAATCAAGTTGCCTTACGGAAAGGTAAGCTCAAATCAATTGCTCCGGATTGCCGACGTTTCCGACGAATATTCCAGAGGACGATTGCATATCACTACCCGTCAGGACATTCAAATTCACTATGTGGATTTAGAACGTACCCCTGAGCTTTGGGCACAATTGGAAAGGGATGAAGTAACCATCCGGGAAGCTTGTGGAAATACGGTTCGTAATGTAACGGCTAGCGAAACAGCAGGAATCGATGTGGATGAACCTTTCGACGTTTCTCCTTACGCGCAAGCGGTTTTCGAATATTTTTTAAGAAACCCCATCGGTCAGGAAATGGGACGAAAGTTCAAGGTTTCATTTTCTGCGAGTGATGCCGATACAGGACTTTCCTATATGCACGATCTCGGTTTTATTGCCAAAGAAAAAAATGGTGAGAGAGGTTTTAAAGTAATGTTGGCCGGTGGATTGGGTTCACAACCGCGTCACGCCGATGAACTGTACAGCTTTTTACAGACAGATAAAATTATTCCTTTGATGGAAGGCGTTATCCGTGTGTTTGATAGATACGGAGAACGTAAGAGTAGGGCTAAAGCCAGAATGAAGTTTTTGTTGAATGATTTGGGACTTGATGGTTTCAAAAAATTGCTTCAAGAAGAACAATTGGCTGTGCCTCATCAAACCTATCCGATCAATATTGCCGATTATCCTGAAGTAAAAGTAGCTGAGGTTGAAACACCGGAAGTTTCCATAGAGGACCAAGAAGCTTTCGAACAATGGAAGTCTACCAACTTGGTTCCCCAAAAACAAGAAGGCTACGTGGCCATTGGTATTAAAGTACTTTTGGGAGATTTCTATACGGACAAAGCTCGTAAGTTGGCCAAACTGGTACAGGACTATGCCGCTGGGGAGATTCGTTTGTCCCTCAGGCAAAACATATTGATTCCTTTTGTGAAGGAGGAATTGGTTCCTTTCTTTTACCAAGAACTAAAGAAATTAGGCTTTGCCGAAGCAGGGTATAATAAAGCGTTGGATATCACAGCCTGCCCAGGTACGGATACCTGTAATTTAGGTATTGCCAGCAGTACAGGAATCGCCGATGAGCTGGAAAGAGTTATCAAAGCGGAATATCCACATTACATCAAAAATCCAGATGTTGTCATCAAGATTAGCGGTTGTATGAATGCGTGCGGACAGCACAATATGGCCCACATCGGGTTCCAAGGAATGTCCGTAAGAACCAAGGATAAATTGGTGGCGCCTGCCCTTCAGGTTTTGTTGGGAGGAGGAAATTTTGGTGATGGTAAAGCAAGATTTGCCGATAAAGTTGCCAAAATCCCAAGTAAAAGAGGTCCACAAGCCTTGCGTCTCATTTTGGATGATTTTGAAGCCAACGGAAACGGATCATCCTTTACCGATTATTACGAGGAAAAAGGACAGATTTATTTCTATGATTTCCTTAAACCTTTAACGGATGTGGACAATCTGACCCAAGACGATTTTATCGATTGGGGCAATGAGGAAAAATACAAAAAGGAGATAGGAATCGGGGAATGTGCAGGTGTCATTGTTGACTTAGTGGCCACCTTGTTCTTGGAAAGCCAAGAGAAGATTGAAAATGCAGAAGAGGCCATCAATGAAGGAAAATGGGCGGCTAGTATTTACTACTCCTATCAATCCATTGTGAATTCTGCCAAGGCATTATTAACGGCGGAAAAAGTAAAGGTCAATACCCATGCAAGCATCATCAGGGATTTTGATAGGCTGTATGTGGAAGAAGGAAAAATAGCCTTCGAGGGCGGGTTTGGAGAAGTAGCCCTTCAGTTGAACAAGAACGAACCATCCGAAGCCTTTGCAAAAAGCTACTTGGAAGATGCAAAAACCGTATTGAAGAAGTTGGAGGCGTTCAGAAAAATGGAGTTGGAACATGTATAGCGGAAAGTTAACAGTAGTGGGTGCAGGCCCGGGCGATGTGGATTTGATAACGCTGAAAGGAGTTAAAGCCTTGCAGACGGCGGATGTGGTTTTGTACGATGCATTGGTGTCCACAGAGTTATTGGAGTATGCCCCGAATGCCGAAAAAATCTTTGTGGGAAAGCGCAAAGGATGCTATTCCTATCAACAAGAACAAATCAACGATTTGATTGTGGAACGTGCAACCCATGGATTACAAGTAGTCCGATTAAAAGGAGGTGACCCCTTTGTGTTTGGAAGAGGAGCGGAAGAAATGGAACACGCATCACGTTATGGCATTGAAGTGGCCGTGGTCCCTGGAATCTCATCCTCCGTATCGGTGCCGGCTTCCCAAAATATCCCCGTGACCAAAAGAGGTGCGGCCGAAAGTTTTTGGGTCATTACCGGAACTACCAAGGAACACAAATTGTCAAAGGATGTGGCCTTGGCGGCAAAATCCAATGTAACGGTGATTATCCTCATGGGAATGTCCAAACTTGGGGAAATCATGGAACTCTTCAAAGAAGAAGGAAAAAGAGAGATTCCAGTCGCCATTATTCAGAATGGAACTACGGAAAACGAAAAAATCGGTATTGGCACTGTTGCTTCAATTGAGCACAAGGCAAAGGAGCAGCAGTTGTCCAATCCGGCCATCATAGTTATCGGCGAAGTGGTCAATCACCGTCAAACAGTATTGGATATTCAAAACGAATATCAACATCAGGGAAAAAAATTGCTAGAGAATATATAAATCAAGATTCAGGTCAAATTATGTCACCCTGAGCGCAGTCGAAGGGGACTTCAAGACTATTTAAAAGGAGAATTATGATCAAAACAGATATCATTATAATCGGAGCAGGACCAACAGGATTGTTTACTGTATTTGAAGCAGGGTTGCTCAAGTTAAAATGTCATTTAATCGATGCATTGGCACAGCCAGGAGGGCAATGTTCAGAAATATATCCGAAGAAACCCATTTACGATATTCCGGCCTACCCAGAAATTTTGGCGGGTACTTTGGTGGATAACCTTATGGAACAAATCAAGCCCTTCGAGCCTGGTTTCACCCTGGGCGAGCGTGCGGAAACCTTGGACAAGCAAGAAGACGGTTCCTATATCGTTACCACAAACAAGGGAACGCAGCACCACGCACCAGTTGTTGTAATTGCCGGTGGACTCGGTTCTTTTGAGCCCAGAAAACCAATGATTCCGAATATTGGGCTCTTTGAAAGCAAAGGAGTTGAGTATATGGTCAAAGACCCAGAACAGTTCCGTGATAAAAAAGTGGTGATTTCCGGGGGAGGAGATTCCGCATTGGATTGGGCCATTTTCTTGGCCGATGTAGCTTCTGAAGTTTCCTTGGTGCACCGTAGAAATGAATTCCGAGGAGCACTGGACTCTGTGGAAAAAGCACGGGAACTGGCCAAATTGGGCAAGATTCAATTGTTCACGAAGGCTGAGGTAAAGGAAATCCACGGCAAAGAAGATTTGCACGCCGTAGTCATCAAATACAATGATGACGAAAAGGAATCGACCTATGTGGAAACCGATTTCTTTATTCCCTTGTTCGGATTGTCACCAAAATTGGGCCCATTGGGCAATTGGGGACTGGAAATAGAAAAAAATGCCATCAAGGTGAACAATGCGAAAGATTACCAGACCAATCTTCCCGGAGTCTTTGCCATCGGCGACGTAAATACCTATCCAGGAAAGCTCAAGTTGATTCTGTCCGGATTCCACGAAGCAGCCGTAATGTGCCAATTTGCCTATCAAATCATCAACCCAGATAAGCGATATGTGATGAAATATACCACTGTTGGAGGTGTACAAGGATTTGATGGCTCTAAAAAAGAAGCAAAAAAAGAAGTGGTGCAAAGCATCAATTAAATATTATTTGTTTTAGAAGTGAAAATGCCTTCCGAAAGCGATTTTGGAAGGTTTTTTTGCTTTTCACTAAGGAGTGCCGTTTCTTTGTAGTTCAGTTCATTTATAAATTGATGGTGTTATCAAGAAAGGTGGAGGGATTGGACCCTGTGAAGCCTTAGCAACCCTCGACTTCGAGAAGGTGCTACATTCTACCCTTGTCTTGAACTGGTTTTCAAGGCGTTTTAGGAAGTTTAACCTGTAAGGGGAAGGATAACGTAAAGTATTCAGCACAGTACCTACGCACTTTTCTTGATTGCACTACATCCTTTTTTTGAAGGGAAATTGTACTATGGAAAAAATTGAAGACATATTGAAGAAGCGAATTTTAGTACTGGATGGGGCCATGGGCACCATGTTGCAGCGCTATAAATTCCAAGAAGCTGATTTTAGGGGAGAGGGATTCAAAGATTGGCCCAGCGATCTGCAGGGCAACAACGATTTGTTGTCCTTAACGCAGCCCGAGGCCGTTAAAGAAGTCCATCGGAAATTTTTGGAAGCAGGTGCCGATATTATCGAGACCAATACGTTTTCCGGTACCACCATAGCCATGGCCGATTATGGCATGGAAGAATTGGTGTACGAACTGAATTATGAATCGGCGAAGCTTGCCAAGCAGGTAGCTCAGGAATTCACGCAAAAAGACCTAAGCAAACCTCGGTTTGTAGCAGGAAGTATAGGGCCAACAAACAAAACGGCCAGTATGTCCCCAGATGTGAACGACCCAGGTTTCCGAGCCATATCTTTTGATGAACTCCGAATAGCCTACAAACAACAAGTAGAGGCATTACTGGATGGTGGGGTCGACCTGCTACTGGTCGAGACCATTTTTGACACCCTCAATGCCAAAGCAGCCCTTTTTGCCATAGAAGAAGTAAAAGACGAACGAAATATAGAAGTGCCTGTAATGGTCAGCGGCACCATTACCGATGCATCAGGGAGAACATTGTCTGGGCAAACAGCAGAGGCCTTTCTAATTTCCATTTCCCATATTCCAATTTTATCCGTTGGGTTCAATTGTGCCTTGGGGGCCAAACAATTGGTGCCTCATTTGGAAGTTGTTTCGGCAAAATCGGAATTTGCTATTTCAGCTCATCCCAATGCCGGATTGCCCAATGCCTTTGGCGAATATGACGAAACACCCGAACAAATGGCCGTGCAGATTAAGGAATATGCAGAAAAAGGACTGGTCAATATAGTTGGCGGCTGCTGCGGAACCACTCCAGCACACATAAAAGCTATTGCCAATGTGGTAAAAGATTATAAACCGAGAAAACTTCTGACTCCAGCATAGTTTATGGCAACGAACAACGAAGAACGATATCTAAAACTGAGCGGACTCGAACCCTTGATTATTACCCCGGAAAGCAATTTCATCAATGTGGGGGAACGTACCAATGTGGCAGGTTCCAAACGATTTTTAAGGCTTATTAAAGAAGAAAAGTTTGATGAGGCCCTCGATGTTGCAAGAGATCAAGTGGAAGGCGGGGCCCAGATCATCGATGTGAATATGGATGATGGCCTGATCGATGGTAAAAAAGCCATGGTCAAGTTTTTGAACTTGATCGTTTCCGAGCCCGATATTGCACGAGTGCCCATTATGATCGATAGTTCCAAATGGGAAATCATCGAAGCTGGACTTCAGGTGGTGCAGGGTAAATGCGTGGTAAACTCCATCAGTCTCAAAGAAGGAGAAGAAGAGTTTATCCGCCACGCCAAATTGATTAAGCGCTACGGAGCTGCCGTTATCGTTATGGCCTTTGATGAGGTCGGTCAAGCCGATGATTTGGAACGTCGGATTGAAATTGCCAAGCGGTCTTATGATGTATTGGTCAACAAAGTAAAGTTTCCTCCAGAGGATATCATTTTCGATTTGAATATTTTCCCAGTGGCCACGGGAATGGAAGAACATCGACGAAATGCCATCGATTTTATTGAAGCAACCCGCTGGGTAAAGGAAAATCTACCGTATTGTAGTGTAAGTGGGGGAGTGAGCAATGTTTCTTTCTCGTTTAGAGGGAATAATCCTGTCCGAGAGGCCATTAATTCAGCTTTTCTGTTCCATGCTATAAAAGCGGGTATGAACATCGGGATTGTAAACCCGACAATGTTGGAGGTGTACGATGACATTCCAAAAGATCTACTGGAGTATGTGGAAGATGTGTTGTTGGATAGACGCGATGATGCCACCGAACGTTTACTGGAGTTTGCCGAAACTGTTGTGGGAACAGCAAAGGAAAGCAAAGTAGACTTGACTTGGAGAGAAGAGCCGCTACAAGACCGTATTACCCGTGCCTTGGTTAAGGGAATAGACCAATACATCATTGAAGATGTGGAAGAAGCCCGTCAACAGGCCGCCAAACCCCTGCACGTAATCGAGGGCAACTTAATGACAGGTATGAATGTGGTCGGGGATTTGTTCGGAAGCGGAAAAATGTTCTTGCCACAAGTGGTGAAATCTGCTCGGGTGATGAAAAAGGCCGTGGCCTACCTTACCCCGTTTATTGAAGCGGCGAAGGATGAAAAGTCAAAACCGGCGGGAAAGATATTAATGGCAACGGTGAAAGGAGATGTGCACGATATTGGAAAGAACATTGTAAGCGTCGTATTGGCCTGTAACAACTATGCCATTGTGGATATGGGAGTTATGGTGCCGCCCGAAAAAATCATCAATAAGGCAAAGGAAGAACAAGTGGATATCATCGGTTTGAGCGGATTGATCACCCCTTCTTTGGACGAAATGGTGTTTTTGGCCAAGGAGATGGAACGCCAGAACTTTGATGTGCCTCTTTTGATCGGGGGAGCCACAACCAGCAAGGCCCATACTGCGGTAAAAATCGACCCGAAATACAGTCAAGCTGTGGTGCACGTGAACGATGCGTCCAGAGCGGTAACGGTGGTGGGGGATTTACTTCAGGATGAAACTTCTGCGGGTTATAAAAAATCCATCAAACTGGATTACGAGAGTTTCAGGGATAAGTTTTTGAAACGCGGCAAGCAAAAGGAATATTTGACCTTGGAACAGGCCAGAAAGAACAAGCTTCAAATCGAGTGGAATCCATCGGACATTAAAAAACCAAACCAATTGGGCATTGAAGTTTGGGAAGATTTTGACCTGACCCAATTGGAGGACTATATCGATTGGTCCCCGTTCTTCCGAAGCTGGGATTTGCACGGAAAATATCCCGATATTTTGACCGATGAGGTCGTTGGAGAGCAAGCCAAAGAACTTTTTGCCGATGCCAAAGAGCTTTTGAAAAAAGTGTTGGATGAAAAACTTTTGAAGGCCAAAGCTATTTTTGGACTGTTTCCTGCCAATCAAATTGATGAGGATGATATAGAAGTGCGTATGTCACCTCGAGCGCAGTCGAGAGGTAGAGAGAAAAATAAAGCTTCTTCAGATTTCTCGACTGCGCTCGAAATGACGGATGAAGCAGAAAACTTCATTTTTAGAACACTTCGCCAACAGTTGAAAAAGCGGGAAGGAGTTCCCAATATCGCATTGGCAGATTTTATCGCCCCCAAGGATTCGGGGATTCAGGATTACATAGGCTGCTTTTGCGTAAGTACAGGTTTTGGAACACAGGAGTTGGCCGCTGATTTCGAAAAAAATCACGATGATTACAATTCCATCATGATCAAAGCTTTGGCCGATAGATTTGCGGAAGCTTTTGCAGAGTATCTGCATAAAGAAGTGCGAACCAAATATTGGGGCTACGCGGTCGATGAAAACTTGGACAACACGGAGCTGATCAAGGAAAAATACCAAGGAATACGTCCAGCGCCAGGGTACCCGGCCTGTCCTGACCACTTGGAAAAACTCACCATTTGGGATATGATGGAGGTAGAAGAGAAAATAGGGGTAAAGCTGACCGATAGTTTGGCCATGTGGCCTGCTGCCAGTGTTAGCGGCTATTATTTTGGACACCCACAGGCCAAATATTTTGGATTGGGAAAAATAAAGCAAGATCAGGTCAAGGATTTTGCCGAACGAAAAAATATGAAACTGGAGGAGGCCCAAAAATGGCTGGCTCCCAATATTGTTGATGAATAACCAATGAAAATTACCGACCACATAAAAAAAGCAAACGGAGAGACCCTTTTCAGTTTTGAAATAGTGCCGCCCGTAAAAGGAAAGAGCATCCAAGAGTTGTACAAAAATATCGATCCTTTGATGGAGTTCAAGCCTCCGTTTATTGATGTGACCACTTCCAGAGAGGAGTACGTCTATAAAGAGAAAGATGGACTCTTGGACAAAAAATTGACTCGTACCCGTCCAGGGACTTTGGGCATTTGTGCCTCATTGAAACATAAATATAATGTGGACACGGTACCTCATGTGCTTTGTGGTGGTTTTACTAAAGAGGAGACCGAATATTTATTGGTGGACTGTCAATACCTGGAAATTGAAAATGTGATGGCGCTTCGCGGTGATGCCCGAAAAGAGGAAAAATATTTTACGCCCACCAAAGGTGGACACCAATATGCTACGGATTTGGTGGAGCAGATACAAAACATCAACGAGGGCAATTATTTGCACGATACCATTGAATCCAGCGATTTGAGTAGTTTTTGCATTGGTGTGGCAGGTTATCCTGAAAAGCATATGGAAGCACCCTCTTTGCAATCCGATTTAAAGCGTTTGAAGCAAAAAGTGGATTTAGGAGCGGATTATGTGGTAACACAGATGTTTTTTGATAATCAGAAATTCTTCGCCTTTGTAAAAGAGGCACGCGAAATGGGCATCGATGTGCCGATTATCCCGGGGATAAAACCCATTGCCGTTAAAAGACACCTCCAATTACTGCCACAAGTATTTAGAGTAGATCTTCCACAAGATCTTATTGATGCGGTCGAGGGCTGCAATAACAACAAGGAAGTGCGGCAAGTTGGAATAGAGTGGGCCATTCAGCAGTCCAAGGAATTGAGGGAAGCGGGTGTCCCCGTGCTGCATTATTATTCCATGGGAAAATCGGATAATGTCGAGGCTATAGCCAAGGAACTTTTTTAAAGATGTCGTTCTGAGGAAGCGTTGCGACCGCAGAATCTCAAAGAAATTTCATATAAAAAGTAAGCCTGTTTTATGGAATGGATTCTTCACTGCGTTCAGAATGACAAGCTTATTCTTTAGGATAATTTTCCATTTGATGATTAAAGGAGTTTTTTAATTTGCCTACTTTAGCGCCCCATGAGGCACCTACTTTATTTGGTATTGCTGCTATGTTTTTGCTGTGGATTCTCACAAGAGGGGGATGTTCCAAAAAAATATACTTTGGATATCAGCCAGTTCTATGGTTCCATCCTGTTGCACAATCCCGATATTTCCCACCTGATCACCAATCATCCGGGAGGTGTTATTTTGGGATTTAACCGTAAACGCTACGGTCACCAAGATTGGGAAGCTGATTTGGGTTACCCAGATACAGGTTTTTCTTTTGTTTATCAGGATATGAACAATGCAACCCTTGGCAAACATTTCGGGTTGTACGCACATTATAATTTTTATTTTTTCAAGCGAAACCTTCAAATCAGAATAGCACAAGGTGTTTCATACAACACCAACCCGTACGATAAAAATGAAAACTTTAGGAACAACGCCTATGGGAGCCATCTGTTGAGTTCTACCATGGTAATGCTAAACTATCATAAGGAGAATATAGTGGCTGGATTGGGTTTTAAAGCGGGAATATCTTTGCTGCATTATTCCAACGCCAATTTTAAAGCCCCAAATACATCAACCAATACGCTGGCCTTTAATTTTGGACTCACTTACGATTTAAACAATGGTGGGGCCTATGAATACCTCGCCCCTAAAACAGAAGAAAAGATTACCGAACCGATTCGCTATAATTTGGTGCTCCGAGGAGGGGCCAACGAGAGCGACGTAATCAACATGGGTCGTTATGGTTTTGCCATTGTTTCGGCCTATGCCGATAAACGTTTGGGGAAACGAAGTGCGATTCAGTTGGGAACAGATGTATTCTTTTCCAATTTCCTAAAGGAATTGATTCGATATCAGTCAATCTCCTTTCCAGAATTGGATGTGGATGCCGATACGGATTATAAACGCGTAGGTTTGTTCTTGGGCCATGAACTTTTTGTGAACAAACTAAGTGTGGTGACACAATTGGGGTACTACGTGTTCTATCCATTTGATTTTGAAGGCAGAATGTACAACCGCATCGGGTTGAAGCGATATTTTGGCGATAAGGTTTTTGGAGCGGTCACTTTAAAATCACATGGGGCAAAAGCAGAGGCTATCGAATTTGGAATAGGAATCAGGTTATAGTATTGAGATGTTAGAATTTAGAAGTTTATTTCCGTTAAAGAATGTCACCTCGAGCCCAGTCGAGAGGTACTTTTTGTTGGCAATATCTCTAATACTGATTTCCTGCAACGGCGACAATGTTCCAGATTGTTTTCAAAATGCGGGAGATATGGTGCGGCGGCCAGTTGATGTACCCGAATTTGAAACCATTACGGTCTTTGAAAACCTGAATGTAGTTTTAAAACAAGGTGATGAGCAACTGGTTGAAGTGGAAACAGGTGAATATCTCTTAAACGATTTTTCTGCTGTGGTGGAGGATAATCGCCTAGTGCTTAGAAATAAAAACAGTTGCAACTTTGTGAGGGATTACGGATTGACAACGGTGTACGTTACTTCTCCAAACATTGCAGAAATCCGAAGCAGTACAGGTTTGCTGATTTCCAGTGATGGTATCTTGAATTTTCCAAGTATTAATTTGATAGCCGAAAGTTTTAATAATCCAGAGGCCGCTACAACCGATGGTTCGTTTGATTTGAATTTGAATTCAAACACGGTCAGAGTCGTGGTGAATGGCATAGCCTATTTCAAGTTGCGAGGAAATACGGAAAATTTCAATGTTACGGTAGCTGCCGGGGATTCAAGAATTGAAGCGGAGCGTCTAATTTCAGAAAATGTGAATGTCAACCACAGGGGCTCCAATGATGTTTTTGTGAATCCGCAACAACAATTGAGAGGTATACTACGTGGTACAGGCGATTTAATCAGTGTCAATACACCACCCGAAGTGGATGTGGAGGAGTTGTTTACTGGAAGATTGATTTTCCAAGACTAATGCAGCTCTTAACAAATGCAATAATCTTCAGCAAGATTAATATTTCTCGTTAATTTCGAAACTCAAACCTAAGATTTGGGAAATCTTATCGCACATATCAAAAATCTTTTTTCAACACCTCCAAAAGTCAAACCATTGGACGTATTAAACGGCTTGGAAAAAGCGGATGTCCTTTTTCACAATCTGGTAGCGGAAAAAAAAGTGCCCGGTTTGGCCGTGACCATTTTGGATAGGGGTAAAAAGGTGCTTCAAAAAGGATATGGTTTTGCCGATTTGGAAAAGAGGATCCAAGTTGACCCAAAACATACGGTTTTCCGCATTGCCAGTATTTCTAAATGTATCACGGGATTGGCTTTGGGAAAAATGGTGGAGGATGGAATCGTGTATTTGGACGAATCCTTTTACACCTATGTGCCCGATTATCCTAAAAAGAAATATGATTTCACGCTGCGTCAATTGGCAAGTCATACCGCTGGGATTCGCGGGTATCGGGGCAAGGAATTTGCCTTGAATCAAGATTATTCCATCCAATCGGGAATAGAAATTTTTAAAAACGACCCCTTATTTTTTGAGCCCGGAACCAGTTATCTCTACAATAGTTTTGATTTTGTCTTGTTGTCCTTGGCTATGCAAGAAGCAAGCGGAATATCATTTCAACACCATGTAAAGGATAGTATTTTGATGCCTTTGGGATTGAAAAATACATTCCCACCACAAAAAAATGTCAGTTCGAGTCTTTCGACTACGCCCAAGATAAACTCACAAGTCGAGAACAAAGCAGAATTTTACACCAAAACATCTTTAAGTTTTAAGAAGGCCGTTCAGGTAAACAATGCTTACAAATTAGCAGGTGGCGGATATTTGTCCACCTGTGAAGATGTGGCGCAACTAGGACAGGCCATTTTAGAGCGTAAATTGCTAAAGGCAGCAACCTATGATGAATTATTGACATCTCAAATCATAGATGGTAAACCAACGTACTACGGCCTCGGGTTTCAAGTTAGCCAAGATGATCATGGCAGAGCATTTGTAGGACATGTTGGAAGTAGCGTTGGCGCATACACCAATCTTTTTATATATCCTGAACATCACAAGGTGGTTGCAATACTGATTAATTGCACCGATCCAAAAGTCCAAATAGAATTGGACCTGGCCATTGATGCTATTTTTGATAGTAAGGCCTAAACCTTACTTGCCAACTCCTCCTCAATTTCCAGTGCGTACTTTTTGCAGAGATCAAACGTATCGGTCACATCCTTCATAGTGGTTCTTGGGTTGATCAGGCACATCCGTAGCACAATCTGTCCATTTAAAATGGTGGTGACGAGCAAAGCTTTGCGCGAGTCCACCACCTTTCCAGAAATGTATTGGTTGATTTTGTCCAATTCTTTCTCCGAATAATTTTTGCTTATGGGGTTGTACCTAAAATTGATGACCGCCAAGGTTGCTGGGAAGACGACTTCCCAACTTTTACTGCCTCTCAACATGGTTTCAACTTCTTCGGCTAAATCAATATTATAGGTGATAGCGTCTCGGAATTCTTTTAAACCAAAGGTTTTTAGGGACATATAAAACTTGAGGGCCCTGAACCTACGGGTCAATTGGATGCCATGGTCATAAAAATTGATTTCCGAAGTATTGCCCTCGATATCTCTTAAATATTCAGGCTTTTCGGTGAAGGTATGGCTAAGGTTTTTGTGGTTCCGCACCAAAAGGCAACCCATTTCATAGGGCTGGAAGAACCATTTATGAGGATCCACGGTCAAGGAATCCGCTTTTTCAATCCCTTTCATAGCTTGCTTACCTTTTTGGGATAGGATGGCCGCTCCCCCGTAGGCACCATCAATATGGAACCAGATATCCTCTTTCTTGCAAATTTTGCCCAATTCCATCAATGGGTCAACCGTCCCAGTGTTGGTAGTTCCCGCAGTAGCAATCAAACAGAAGGGATAAAGACCTTCCAATCTGTCTTTGGCGATGCAGTTTTTCAACTTGTTTACAGAAAACTTGAGTTCGCTGTCCGTAGGAATGATTCTAATTTGTTCTTTTTTGAAGCCCAGTACCCGAATGGCTTTAATGTTGGATGAGTGCGCTTGATCGGATAGATATATGACCGCTTTGGAAAAATCATCACCACATTTTATTCGTCGGGCGGTAACAACTGCGGTAAGATTGGCCATGGAACCTCCACTGGTAAAGATGCCACCTCCTTTTTTCTTGGGAAAACCAAAAATCTTCAACAGCCATTGGATGGTTACAATTTCCAGTTCGGCAGCTGCAGGACTGGCAGCCCATCCTCCAGAAAAGATGTTGTAGCCAGTTGCAAGCGCATCGGCCATAACACTCACATAGTTGCTGGGCCCTGGAACAAAAGAAAATGACTTTGGGTGAGCCATATTGGCGCTGTTGGTCATCACTTTTTCCAGTACGAAGTCGAGTACTTGGGTTGGATCGGCACCTTGTTCGGGAGCTTCCTCCAGAAACAACGAGTCCATTTCTTCTCGTGAGCCTAAAGCCACGGGCAATTTTTGGTCTTGCGTAGCGTGATGTTCTACGATGGCATCAATAATCCGATACCCATAGCTTTTCATTTCTTCTTTGGAGAGTTCCAATCTGGCGGTATTCTTCTTCATAGGTCCTTTTTCTACTGAACCGCAAAAGTACCATATTTTCAACGGTTTTTTGTCAATTTCAGACCTTAGTCAAATCAAACAGAACAGGGAAAGGTTAAGAAGTAAGTTCGGTAAACAAGCTCTCCAGATTTTTGTTTTTTCTGCTGAGTTGGAGTGTTTTTAATTTATTGTCGTGAGCAAAATCGAACACTTTGGGTCGCATATCTTTTGAAGTAGTGAAGGTAATTTCATAAACAAAACCACCGGTATTCTTCACCTTGGAAACATTGGGCATTTGCTGCAGCAATTGTTCTTCCACACGATAATCAAACTCCACTTCAATGATCTGTTCCTCTGCTTCGCGAAGTTCCTCCAGTTTTTTGTCAGCCACCAGTTTTCCTTTGTTGATGATGATTACCCGATCGCAAACGGCCTCAACCTCTTTCATGATATGCGTGGAGAGTAAAATGGTTTTCTCTTTGCCGATTTCCCGGATCAGTTTTCGGATCTCGATCAATTGGTTCGGGTCGAGTCCCGTGGTGGGTTCATCCAAGATCAAAACTTCGGGATCGTGAAGCAACGCAGCGGCAAGTCCTACACGCTGACGGTATCCTTTGGATAGCAGCCCAATTTTTTTGTGGGCTTCGGGTGACAATCCTGTCTGTTCAATAATAGCATTGATTTTGGATTTATCCACCTTGTACACATCTGCATTAAAGGCCAAATACTCTTTTACATACATTTCCAAGTATAGTGGATTGTGCTCTGGCAGATACCCGATACTTTTTTGAACGTCTTTTTCAGCCTCCAACACATCAAAACCATTTACAGCTGCTTCACCCTTATCCGCTTTATAAAAAGTGGTCAAAATTCGCATCATGGTAGACTTTCCAGCCCCATTTGGACCTAAAAAGCCAACAATTTCACCTTTGTTGATGGTAAACGAAACATTGTTCAATGCTTTTTGTGAACCAAAGGTTTTTGTGATGTTCTGTACAGTGATGGACATTCAATATGATTTATGAACTCGTTGGACATTTTCAACATTGCTTAATTTAAAACCGTCAATTCGATTGAAATTCCGAGGAATTTTATATCGAGAATCGGTTTTTTTATTTGAAATTCTGGTTCTCGATACAATTTTTATTTGGTTTCGACTTTAGTTCATCCTGAGCATAGACGAAGGGCTCAACCATCAAAAATCACTCGAACTGACAAATTTCAATCAAAATGTACAACTGTTCTGTTGATTCCAAAAATACACTTTTAGATGGTTTAATCCTTGGGTTTCAAAATCTAGGAAATGTGGTTTAGAAATGCTCAGGAGTAGTTGCGGAAATAGGAATTCTTAAAAAAGCATGGTTTCTGTAAAATAATATGCAGTGAAAATGTCTTTTTTGAAAAAAATCAAAAAAAATTTGGTAATGTCTGTGTGTTTCCGATTGAATACCTAAATTAGCCGACAATTAACAACGAAATGACAAACACGTATTTCTGGAACCGTTTTTATTTTTACTTCTTTTTTCAAAGAGGCACGGGACTATTGTAGATACGTTTAAAGTATAACCAATTTATAAAGTCCCGATACAATCGGGGCTTTTTTTTTGCAATGGAATTAAAAGTCGCCATACAAGGAATAAAAGGATCGAACCACCATCGAGTGGCTACGGATTTTTTCGGACAAAACATTGATTTGCTCGAATGCAACTCTTTTGATGCCGTTATCGACAGTTTGCTGGATGGTGCTGCAGACAAAGGTATTATGGCCATCGAAAACTCAATCGCAGGTTCTATAATTCCCAATTATAATCTGGTTTATCATAATAATATCCACGTAATCGGGGAGCATTATCTCAACATTCACCATAACCTAATGGTGATGAAAGGGAGATCTTTTGATGATATCCAAGAAGTACATTCACATCCTATGGCACTATTGCAGTGCAAAGAATTTTTTAAGGCACATCCACAGATCAAATTGGTAGAAAGTGTGGATACCGCGGAGACTGCTAAACGAATCCAAGAGGGTCAGTTAACTAATATTGCTGCAATTGCTCCTAAAATGGCTGCCGAATTATACGAATTGGATATAATTGCAGACAATATCCAGACCATTGTGAACAATTCCACACGGTTCATTGTCCTTAAAAAACAAAACAAAGTGCTGCCAGAAGAGGAAATCAATAAGGCATCGTTACGATTTATAACCGATCATAAAAGAGGAAGTTTAGCCACGGTGTTGAACGTAATGAGCGATTGTAATATGAATATGACTAAAATTCAGTCCTTACCTGTAATCGAGACCCCTTGGAAATATGCCTTTTTCGTGGATGTAACTTTTGATAAATATGAGCATTTTGCCAAAACAAAATCTTTGTTGCAGATCATGGCCGAAGATTTCAGGGTTTTGGGAGAATATAAAAATGCATTGTTGTAATGGTAACAGCAGATAGATTAAATACCGTTCAGGAATACTACTTCTCCAAAAAATTACGAGAGGTAAGAGGATTGATTGCCGAAGGCAAGCCCATTATCAATATGGGGATTGGCAGTCCAGATTTGGCACCATCGCCACAGGTGTTGGAAACGCTTCGGGATTCTATAATCGAGGCGGGGGCACACCAATATCAAAGCTACCAAGGATTACCTCAGTTACGGGAGGCAATTGCCGACTTCTATCAGCAAAAGTTTGAAGTATCGGTAGATCCGAATGCGGAGATATTGCCTTTGATGGGTTCCAAGGAAGGAATCATGCATATTAGTATGGCCTTTTTGAACGAAGGAGATGGGGTATTGTTGCCCAATCCGGGTTACCCAACCTATGCATCTGTTACCAATTTGGTGGGCGGTGTGCCGGTTACCTATGATTTGAAAGCGGAAAATGGTTGGTTTCCGGACTTGGAGGAGCTTTCCAAGAAAGACCTGTCCAAAGTGAAATTAATGTGGATCAGTTATCCACATATGCCCACCGGAGCTACTGCAACGATAGAGCAGCTAAAGTCTCTTGTGGATTTTGCAAATGCCAACAACATTCTTCTGGTGAACGATAACCCATACAGCTTTGTACTCTCTAGTAACCCGACCAGTATTTTGTCTATCGAAGGAGCCAAAGACTGCACCTTGGAGCTTAACAGCTTGAGCAAGACCTTTAATATGGCAGGTTGGCGTGTGGGAATGGTGCTGGGCAATGCGGAACACATCAATGCGGTTTTAAAAGTGAAGAGCAATATGGATTCCGGAATGTTTTACGGCATTCAAAAAGGGGCTATCGCAGCCTTGCAAAGTGGCCCGGAATGGTTCGAAGCTTTGGATAAGGTGTATACCAAAAGACGGGAATTGATGTTCCAATTGGCGGACAAATTGGGATGTACTTACGATAAAAATGCGGTGGGAATGTTTGTTTGGTGCAAATTGCCCAAAGGAGCTGAACCATCTGAAGAATTTATTGACAAGGTGTTGTACGATAAAGATATTTTCATTGCCCCGGGAACTATTTTTGGAAGCAATGGCGAAGGCTATATTCGTTTTTCCCTTTGTGTGAAAGAAGATAAAATCAAAGAAGCCATAGAAAGATTTTAGATTATGAAAGTAGTCGTCATAGGAGTTGGATTGATTGGTGGTTCTTTTGCAAAGGATGTAAAAAAACTGCATCCCGAAGCGGAAATCATTGGTGTGGATAAAAGTGAGGCCCATCTGGATGAAGCTTTACAACTTCAGATTATTGACAAGAAGAGCGATTATTCAGCTTTGGCAACAGCGGATTTGGTTTATGTAGGCATCCCGGTAAATGTTTTGGTCACAGAATTGCCAAAAATATTGGATGCTGCCGGAGATGAAACCGTAGTGATGGATGCAGGTTCTACCAAAAGATTGATTTGCGAACAAGTGGCAGAGCACCCCAAACGAAGAAATTTCATGGCTTGTCACCCCATCGCAGGTACCGAGTTTTCGGGACCAACAGCGGCATTTGAAGGATTGTACACGGGAAAGACGATGATAATCTGCGAAGTGGAGAAAACAGCCTTCAAGCTTCAGGAAAAAGCGTTGGCCATTTTTCAGGACATCGGCATGCGAATCCGGTACATGAACCCGGAGGCACATGATAAACACATCGCCTACGTATCCCATTTATCACACATTAGCTCTTTTATGTTGGGAAAGACGGTTATTGAGAAAGAAAAAAATGAGCGTGATATTTTTGACATGGCAGGGAGTGGTTTTGAGAGCACCGTTCGCTTGGCAAAAAGTTCGCCCGATATGTGGACTCCCATTTTTGAACAGAACAAAGACAATGTTGTGGAAACGTTGGAAGAATATATTCAGAACCTTACCAGGTTTAAGCAACTGATTTTGGACAACGATTTTGAAAATGTCCATCAAGAAATGAGCAATACCAATAGAATAAAACAAATACTAAAAGGAATACCACTTACAAAAAAATAGAGCGTATTATGGAAAACAAAAAGGAAATGAGGAAATGGTTGGATGACATGAATTTGGGTCATCCCTTGGTAGTAGCTGGTCCGTGCAGCGCGGAAACCGAAGAGCAAGTTCTGAAAATAGCACACGAGCTCAAGGATACCGATGTGAGCTATTACCGTGCTGGAATCTGGAAACCAAGAACTCGTCCAGGAAATTTTGAAGGAGTTGGAGCCATTGGATTAAAGTGGTTGCAAAAAGTAAAAGAAGAAACAGGTCTAAAAACAGCTACGGAAGTAGCCAACAGGGCACACGTTGACCTTGCCTTGGAGCACGATGTGGATTTGTTGTGGATAGGAGCACGCTCTACCGTTAGTCCATTTATTGTTCAAGAAATTGCCGATGCCCTGGAAGGGACCGATAAAATTGTTTTGGTAAAGAACCCAGTGAATCCAGACCTTTCACTTTGGTTGGGTGCCGTGGAGCGTTTGCACTCCGCCAATATTGAAAAATTAGGCGTGATTCACAGAGGTTTCTCCACGTACGAAAAAACCAAATACCGTAATATTCCGGAGTGGCAATTGGCCATTGAGTTGCAAACCAAATTTCCTGATTTGCCCATCATAAACGATCCAAGTCACATTACAGGAAAACGCGACATGGTTTTTGATGTATCGCAAACGGCTTTGGATCTGAACTTTGATGGTTTGATGATCGAAACGCATTACGATCCCGACAATGCATGGAGTGATGCTGCCCAGCAGGTAACCCCGAAAACTTTGGTTCAGATGATGAAAGATTTACGCATAAGAAAAGAAACCAATGAGGAAGCCGAATACCAGAACAATTTGAGCAATCTAAGAGCTCAGATTGATATTTTGGACAATCAATTGATCGATCTAATGGGCAAACGAATGAAGGTTTCCGATGGAATTGGCGAGTTGAAGAAACAGAAGAACGTAGCGGTGCTTCAAAGCAACCGTTGGAACGCCATTTTGGGCAATATGATCTTGGAAGGTGAACAACGTGGATTGAGCGAGGAATTTGTCTTGAAAATGTTCAAGGCCATTCACCAGGAATCCATCAACCACCAAGAAAAAATCATCAACGCATAGACGATTTTTTTAGTGGAATTTCCGTAATCAACCATATAAACAAAAAGTTGTCAGGTCGAGCGCAGTCGAGACCTCATTTTTAAGACGTTGGGCCCAATAACTTCTTGACTGCTGGAAGGGTCAGTGCATTATGGTTGATTGCGGACAATCAGTATTTTAATCAGGATTATTGAAGAACTATTTGTGACTTTGGTTAAATTCCAGGGCTGCAAATAGTTTTTTGTTTCAAAACTGTAACAATCAGGGAAAGGGGTCATCTTTGTGGAACAAAAACACGCTATCATGAAAAAAATATACGCGCTAGGCTTTCTTTTGCTTCCCTTGGTTATGTTTTCACAACGAATCATTGATAAGGAAGTCGGGGAATTCAACAAAATCAAGGTTTTTGATTTAATCGAAGTCAATTTGATCCAATCCGATGAGAACAAAATCATGATCAAAGGCTGGAATGTCCATGATATTAAATGGACCAATAAAAATGGAACCTTGAAACTTAGAATGCAGTTGGACAAAAAGTTCCAGGGTGAGGACACCATGATCGAAGTCTACTATACCAATTTGGACGTTATCGATGGCAACGAAGGTGCACAGATTACCTGCAACGAGATGGTGAAGAAAAGTAAAATTGAACTTCGGGCCCAAGAAGGAGCAGCCATCCGAATTGGAATGGATGTGGATTATGCCGATATACGTGCGGTAACGGGCGGTATTGTTCAAGCCTCAGGTTTGGCAAAAAACCAAACGATAGTTATCAATACCGGTGGTATTTTTGAAGGGAGAGAACTAAGGACCTCCACAACCGATGTTAAAATTTCAGCGGGAGGAGAAGCAGATGTGTTTGCTTCAGAGCTGGTCGATATTAGTGTAAGAGCTGGTGGTGATGTAAGTGTGTACGGCAACCCGCAAACCGTTCATAAAAAAACTTTTGTGGGCGGAAGAGTCTACTTTAAAGATTAATGAAATTTGTTGTCATAAAAAGGCCCTCCAATACCGGAGGGCTTTTTTTGTTTTTTTGGATTTGGAAAGAATTTATTTTTTAAAGATGTAACGGGTTATAAAAATACCTTGTCCATCTCCTTTCCCAGCCTCACTTTCAACACCGCTTACCACAAAGGCCAATTCCCATCCGTTGGAAACCATGTCATTGATCATGGAAGTGATTACGGCATCGTTTGCCGCAATGTTCTGAAAACGGATACCACCTATGTTGTAGAAGTTCAATAGCTTGGTTTCCTCAAAATTCTTGACACGAATCTCACTTCTACTGGATTTGTTTCGGGTGTTGTCATCCTCTGTTTGTACGCTTGTAAAATCTTTATAATCCTTGTCCTCCAAGGCATTAATAATTCTAGACCTTCCCAATCCGTTGGGCACAATGGATTCAACGCTGGTAACAACATGGTACTGTTGCGCATTCATGGTAAAAGATGCTGCGAACATTACCACGGTAGCTAAAATAATTTTTTTCATAATAGATTAAGTTGTTGACTGTTAGAACTGTTGACAAAGATATAGGACGATAAAGGAAGATTGTTGTTACTTTGTAATCAAAATATGAACAAATAGTGGACGGAACTGTTTATAAATCAACGGGAAGTTGGTATACCGTAAAATCCTCGGAAGGAGCGTTTTACGAATGCCGTATCAAGGGGAAGTTCCGGGCGCAAGGCATTAAAAGCACCAATCCGGTAGCAGTTGGGGACCATGTGGAGTTTGAACTGGAAACAATTGGGGATGAAACGCTTGGTATAATTCATGGAATTGGAGAACGTAAAAATTATATCGTTCGCAAGTCTGTAAAACTTTCCAAACAGACCCATATAATTGCTTCCAACCTTGATCAGGTGTTTTTGTTGGTCACGTTGAACAACCCACCAACATTCACAAGTTTTATCGATAGGTTTTTGGTAACGGCAGAAGCCTATGAAATTCCTGCAGTACTTCTTTTCAACAAGATGGATATTTATGGCGATGAAGAAAAATATGAGGTTGATAATCTAATTGATATTTATACAAAAATTGGTTACAGTTGTATTCAAATTGAAGCAAAAAAAGGTAGGAATATTGATAAGGTTAAGAAATTGATGCTCGGCAAAACCAGTATGTTCGCAGGTCATTCCGGGGTGGGCAAGTCAACCTTGGTCAATGCCTTGGAGCCCGGTCTAAAGTTAAAAACCGCTGAAATTTCCGAACAGCATATGCAAGGGCAGCATACCACCACCTTTGCCGAGATGTACGACCTTTCCTTTGATGCCAGAATTATTGACACCCCAGGTATAAAGGGTTTTGGTATTGTGGACATGGAGAAGCATGAAATTGGAAATTATTTCCCAGAATTTTTTGCTTTGAAATCTGAATGTAGGTTTCATAACTGCCTTCATTTGGATGAACCCAAGTGCGCGGTAAAAGATGCTTTGGAAAAAGATGAGATAGCGGCAAGCAGATACCGGAGTTATGTGCAGATGTTGACTGGGGAAGAAGATAGTCCATATAGATAAAAATAGATGAGAACAGTATTACAGCGAGTTTCAAAAGCAAGTGTCACGGTAGATGGAAAAGTCATTTCCTCCATTGAAAATGGTCTTTTGGTGCTATTGGGCGTGGAAGATGCCGATACTCAAGAGGATATTGATTGGCTGACCAATAAAATCGTGAACCTTCGCATTTTCAATGATGACAACGATGTGATGAACTGTTCGGTTCAAGACGTTAATGGAGATATTATTGTGGTCAGTCAATTTACGCTGCATGCACAGACAAAAAAAGGCAATCGCCCATCTTATATAAAGGCAGCAAAACCGGACTTTGCAGTACCTATGTACGAGAAATTTGTTCAGGTTTTGGAACGGAAATTGGGCAGAAAAGTGGGTACGGGAGTTTTTGGTGCCGATATGAAAGTGGAACTCCTAAATGATGGTCCAGTTACCATATCCATAGACACAAAAAACAAAGAATAATTGTTTTTTATCGAAAAAATTATCTTTATTGTAGGAAATTAAAGACTTTTCCGGTCCCAAACTAACCATTTCCTTTATACGAATGCGATTCTATTTCTTTTTCCTACTTAACTTCCTCTTTCATTTTTCATTTTCTCAAAACTATAATGTAAACACCATTCCGAAGGAAGTTCGACAGAATGCAGATGCCGTTGTGCGTTTGGATAAAATGGATGTTATCATAGAATCCAGGGACCAAATGGAAGTGAACAGCAAAAGAGTTGTCACTGTGTTCAACGAAGATGGGAATGAGCATGTGCTAGCCTATGCTTATTATGACAAAAATGATAAAGTATCCGATCTTGAAGCTATTATTTATAATGCGCAGGGAGAAGAAATCAAAAAAATAAAGAAAAGGGATTTCATAGATCAAAGTGCCATTAGTGGAGGCACACTTTATTCAGATTCACGTGTTTTGGTCTTGAGATATACCCCTACACAATATCCATATACGGTGGAATTCACAAAGGAATATTCCACTCCAAACACGGCATTTGCCCCTAATTGGATGTTTTTGGATGATTATAGGGTCGGTACAGAAAAAAGCGAGTTCTCTTTTACCGTAGAATGTGGTATACCTTTTAGGCACAAGGAACAGAATTTTGGACCTTATGAAATAGAAATTACGGAAACTGCAAACGGTATCATCTATAAAGCCAAAAATTTAAAAGCTTTGGAGCGTGAACCGCTATCTCCTGCGTTTCGAGATTTTGCGCCCCAAGTAAAAATTGCACTGGACGAGTTCCATCTCGAAGGAGTTGATGGCAAAGCCACATCGTGGGAAGAACTTGGTAAATGGATGAACGATGAACTTCTTGAAGGAAGGGATGAGTTGGATGATGGCACCGTTCAATACGTTAAAAATTTAGTGAAAGGAGTATCCGATCCCTTGGAGAAAACAAGGATAATCTACCAGTATGTTCAAGAAAATACCCGATACATAAGTGTACAATTGGGTATTGGTGGATGGATGCCCATAAGCGCATTGGATGTTGACCGTGTAAAATATGGCGATTGTAAAGGACTTACCAATTATACAAAGGCACTGTTGAGTGCCGTTGGGGTCGAATCTTACTACACCGTTGTGCATGCAGGTGGTCAAATGAAAAGTTTTGATGAAAACTTTCCGTCCATGCAAGGCAACCATGTTTTTTTAAATGTGCCGCTGGAGAAAGAGGAGGTTTGGTTGGAATGTACCAGTCAAAAAACACCCGTCAATCACTTGGGTACGTTTACCGACAACAGAAATGTTTTGAAAGTTACCCCTCAAGGTGGGGAATTGGTGAGGACAAAGGCCTATTCCGATGATGATAATTATCAATTCACCCAAGCAGAATTCAAAATTTCAGAAGACAAGAGCGTCAAGGGGAAAGTGAAAATTCTTTCCAAAGGATCACAATACGATCAAAAATATTGGAGGACCAGTGACACAAAGTCGGAACGGGAAAAGTTCTATAAATCGTATTGGAATTATGTGCAAAATCTATCCTTGGACCAAGTCAAGTATCAAAATGACGTCAATAACATCGAATTTTTAGAAGAGGTTGAGTTAAGTGTGAAAAATTATTTGACCAGCGCAGGGGATAATTTATTGCTGGCTCCCAACATATCCAATCGCAATTTGGGCGTACCGGACAGGTGCCGAAACAGAAAAAGACCCTTGGTAATCAAGCGCGGTTATTTAGATGAAGATGAGTTTGTTATTCATCTTCCCGAAGGATACACTCAGGAAACTTTAATGATGCCGGTTAAGGAAGAGACTAAATTTGGTTCCTACATAGTTTCGATAGAGCCAAAGGAACCTGGAGTGATCTTGTACAAAAGAAAACTGCTGATCAAGTCTGGGGAATACTCCAAAGAAGATTACAAACTCTATCGTGACTTTAGAAAAAAAGTTGCCCGATATGACAATACCAAAATCGTTTTAAATAAAAAAGAATCATGAGATTAAGACTGTTTTTTCTGCTCTTGCTGGTTCAGCAAGCAACAAGCGCCAATGAGATTAAATTTGGAAAGGTATCCAAGGAAGAGGTAGCTGCCAAACAGCACGCCACTTATCCAGAGGCCGAGGCGGCAATTCTTCATAAAAAAGAATGGGTTAGATATAATTATCAATCCGAAACCGGTTGGTCACAAATACGGGAAGTACACTTTCGCATCAAAATATATAACAAAGAGGGCTTTGATTGGGCAACCCTACAAGTACCACTATATGTTTCCAGTAGCGATAGAGAAGACATTGGTTCGGTAAAAGGATACACATTTAACCTGGAAAATGGGAAGGTGGTCAGTCAAAAACTTAAAAAGGACGGTGTTTTTATCGAGGAAGTAAATAAATACAGGAACAAAGCATCCATTACAATGCCAGAGGTGCGGGAGGGCAGTGTTTTGGATATTGAGTACAAGATAACTTCACCCATGTTCTGGCATATTGATGAGTTTAGGCTCCAATATGATATACCAGTGGACCAGGCAGAGGCACAGTTGAACATCCCTGAGTACTTTATCTTTAAACAATATAGTAGAGGCACCCAACCCATATCAGTTAAACAGTCCAAAGAAAATAGATCTTTGCATGTTACCTATAGAAGTTCGGATGGATCGGGATGGTCTGCCAAGAGCACGCATAAAACGGGTTCCTTGGATTTTTTTGAAAACGTATACAATATTGGCGTGTCTAACATTCCAGCTTTGCTAGATGAAAAGTATACCAGTAATATCGATAATTTTAGGGCATCTATGAAGTTCGAATTGGCATCAACACGTTTTCCCAACAGCCCTTATAAAAATTATAGCTTGACTTGGGAGGATGTGGCAAAGTCCATATACGATTATGATGATTTTGGAAATGAATTGAACAGGGAAAACTATTTTGATGATGAGGTAGATCAGCTGATATCAGGATTGTCAACAGATAAGGAAAAGGCAATCGCTATTTTTCAACATGTTAAATCTAAAATGAACTGGGATGGTTATACTGGCGTAGGATGCAGTCAAGGTGTTAGAAAAGCTTATAAAGAAGGAGTTGGGAATGTTGCCGAAATCAATCTAATGCTTACAGCGATGTTCCGGTATGCAGGTCTTGAAGCAAATCCCGTATTGGTAAGTACCCGATCACATGGAATACCAATTTTCCCAACGAGGAATGGATTTAACTATGTGGTCGCAGGGCTTCAAACTCAAAATGATTTTATGTTGTTTGATGCCACGGATAAAAACGCTCTACCGGATGTTTTGCCAATGCGCGCTTTAAATTGGTTTGGTAGGTTGATTCGTGACGATGGTAGTTCCAGTCAGGTAAACCTAATGCCGAAAACCAAATCTTTGGATGCAATTATGATGGTTGTTGATTTAAATGAAGATGGGTCTATCAGGGGAAAGTATAGGCAGCAATATACAGCCAACAACGCCTTTGTTTTTAGAAACAACTATACCAGTGGGTCCGAAGATTCCTATTTGGATGAATTGGAAAAAAAGTATGTTGATTTAGAAATTTCAAACTTTGACCTTAAGAATGCCAAAGACCTCTATAAGCCAGTTGTTCAATCTTATGAATTTGAAAAAGAGGTGGGTTATGAAAATATTGGTGGTAAAATCTACCTATCTCCTTTATTTCACCTGACCACAAGGGAAAATCCCTTTAAAATGGAGAAAAGGGAATACCCAATCGATTATGGCTATCCATGGCAGGACAAGTATATCATATCCATCAATATTCCAGAAGGGTATGCGGTTGAATCCATTCCTGAGCCTATTGCCGTCGCATTGCCAGAGAATCTAGGCCAGTTTAGGTTTAATATTTCGGCCACTCATAATGTAATAAGTGCAAGCGTGGAAACGGCACTGAACAGTCCTATAATTCCGGCACATTATTATGCCGACCTCAAAGAGTTTTACCGTCACATCATTGAGAAGGAATCAGAAAAAATAATTCTGGCGAAATCATAGGGGGTCGGATATGAAAAAAATAGTAACGATATTGGTATTGCTCCAATGTGTTCTGGTCTTCGGACAAAAAGTGCACTTTGGACAACTTTCCCTTTTTGAGTCGGAATTTAAAACGTATGAAAAGGACACCACCGCCCATGCCGTTTACCTATATGAAAAGGGCGAAAACTACTTTGAGGTGCGCCGAGGATATGTTAGGCTGATCACAAAGTATCATGCCAGGATAAAAGTATTGGACAAGGAGGGGTTTTCGGAAGCAGATATCACCATTCCATATTATCATTCCGAGAGCCAAACGGAAATAGTAAATGACATTGCAGGTATAACACATACAGACGGGCTTAAGTACAATGTCATCCAGAGCACCATTTATGATGTAGAGGTCAACGAACGTTGGTCAGAAAAAAGATTCACCTTTCCCAATGTGCAGGAAGGGTCGATTTTGGAGTATGCCTATGAAATACAATCTCCATTTTTTTACAATCTAAACGGATGGGAGTTTCAAGAACATATTCCTAAAATATACACGGAGTACAATGCCGAGATTCCAGGAAATTACCAGTACAATAGAACCTTGTTGGGGGAGTTTCCTTTGGATGTGAACGAAGCTTCTCTAAAGCCGGATTGCTTTAGTGTTCCCGGAATATCAAAGCAAGCGGATTGTGAAGTGCTGAAGTATGTCATGAAGGACGTTCCTGCCTTTAAAGCTGATGAAGAATATATGTTGGCACCCTCCAATTATAGGTCACGATTGGAATTTGAACTTTCTGAATATCAGGGGTTCGATGGACTTACACAAAAGTTTACCAAGTCCTGGAAGGATGTGGACAAAGAGTTTAGGACCGATAGGGATATTGGGGGACAATTACGAAAGAAAAATTACTTTGAACGGAATGTTCCTTTGGAAATCATTTCTGGAAAGGAGGACGAGCTTACCAAGGCAAAAAACCTCTATAACTTTGTTAAATCCCATTACAGGTGGAACGGTAAGTTTGGAATATTTAGGGATAATAAGGTGAAAAAGGCATTTGACGAAGGCGTAGGCAATGTTGCCGAAATAAACATCACATTGATCAATTTGCTGAATGCTTCCGGAATTGATACAGATTTGATGGTTTTGTCGACCCGTAAGCACGGACTGCCCAAAAAGACACACCCGGTAATGTCAGACTTTAATTATGTAGTGGCCAAATTGGAGATTGATGGAACCACATATCTACTGGATGCCACCGACAAGCAATTGCCTTTTGGTATGCTCCCTTATCGATGCTTAAATTATTACGGTCGAGTAATGGATTTGGATGGCGATAGCTATTGGTACGATATTATACCGGAGAAATTAAATAGCAGGGCCATAAGGCTGCAGGTGAAGTTGGACCCGGAAAATGGTTTGGCCACAGGAACAGTCGATGAGGTTTCCAAAGGGTACGATGCATATTTTAAAAGAAGCCAATTGGCATCAGTGTCCGAAGAAGAGTATTTGGAAGAGATGGAAAAAAATAATACGGGTGGCTTTTACATTGAAGATTATGAAATTGTGAAAGGTCAATCGAACGAAAAAAGTTTGGTGGAACATTTTTCATTTGAAATGGAGGACTTGGAACCGTCAGAAACAATCTACTTCAATCCATTTTTGATACGTTATTTCAAAGACAATCCATTTAAAGCGGAAACAAGAAACTATCCCGTTGATTTTGGTTACCTCAGAAAGTTCAATTATATGGCCAAAATTGAAGTACCCGAAGGATACAAAATCAAAGAATTGCCCGAGCCCATAAATTTAGGACTGCCCGATGGAAGCGGGGTAATGCGTTTCAATACCAGCGAAATGCAAGGCGATGTTATGGTGGTTTTTTCATTCCAACTTAAGTTTCCACAGTACTCTAGCGAGGGTTATCATTTGGTGAAGGAGTTTTTTGGAAATGCCGTAGCCACCCAAAACCAAACTTATCTGGTTCTGGAAAAGGAATAGGCCAGTTGTCCTTACATTTGTATCTAAATTTTAATACTTGCAAGGTGAACATAGAAAACGCACAACAAGCCGTTGACGAATGGATTAAAAATCACGGGGTCCGCTACTTTAACGAACTCACTAATATGGCCCAGCTTACCGAAGAGGTAGGTGAGGTGGCCCGCATTATTGCAAGGCGCTACGGGGAACAGAGTGAAAAGGAATCCGACAAGATCAAGGATTTGGGCGAAGAACTAGCCGATGTTGTTTTTGTGGTACTCTGTTTGGCCAACCAAACGGGGATAGATTTACAGGAAGCTTTTGATAAAAAATTGGATATTAAGACCAAACGAGATCACGACCGTCATCAAAATAACAAAAAGCTCAAATAAAGTTGCCTGCTTAAAGGGACATTAGGGCTGTTTTTTCTAGTTTTGACAATTCATTCAAACAGTACGGCATTGAGACTCCAGCTTACTTCACCCAGCGATAGTAAAATTCGAAAAAGTATTGCAATAACAGGTTCCAAGAGCGAGACCAATCGCTCACTTTTATTGCAGGCCCTTTTCCCGAACATTAAAATAGAGAACCTTTCCAATTCCGATGATGGCGGAGTAATGCAAAAGGGATTGACCAAATCTAGTGGAGTGGTGGACATTCATCACGCAGGCACGGCCATGCGATTTTTAACGGCCTATTTTGCTTCGCAAGAAGGAAAAAGAGTGGTGTTGACTGGCTCACAGCGCATGCAGGAACGTCCGATTAAGGTGTTGGTAGAAGCACTTCAATCGCTAGGTGCCGATATTCAATATGAAAAAACAGCAGGATACCCACCGCTTAGAATCACTGGGAAAAAGTTGGAAAAAAGTCAAGTCTCGCTTCCAGCCAATATCAGCAGTCAATATATTTCGGCTCTGCTATTGATTGCTCCCAGTTTGGAAAATGGTTTGGAGCTGGAACTTATCGGTAAAATAACCTCCATCCCCTACATAAAAATGACCTTGGCACTCTTGGAACAAATCGGAGTGCAAACAAGCTTTGAAGGAAACAAAATTAGCATAGCACCAAAACAAATTGTGGCCGATACCACTTTGGTCGTGGAATCCGATTGGAGTTCGGCCAGTTATTTTTATAGTATTGTGGCCATGTGCGAAGTGGGCACGGAGATTCAATTGTCTTCGTACAAACAAAGTTCTTTGCAGGGCGATAGCATTTTGGCCAAAATCTATAACGATTTTGGAGTGGAAACTACATTTTCCGACAACACCATTCTGTTGAAAAAAACAGGAGATGCGCTATCAAATCATTTGGAGTACGACCTTTCCAATGCCCCCGATATTGCACAGACCATTGCAGTTACATGTCTAGGTTTGGGCGTTGGATGTCATCTTATCGGATTGCATACCTTGCCGATAAAGGAAACCGACCGTTTGGCCGCATTGCAGACCGAGTTGGGCAAATTTGGAGCTACGGTGGATATTGATTCCGAAAGTTTAACCTTGCAACCGCATTCAAACCTTAAAGGCGAAGTCGCAGTCGATACCTACAACGACCACCGAATGGCAATGGCCTTTGGCCCTTTGGCTCTAAAAGTAGACTTTGTGGTCAATGACGCAGAGGTGGTTTCCAAATCCTACCCCGATTTTTGGAACGACTTGAAAACCCTCGGTTTCGGAATCGTGGAACTGTAAATCACATTTAATCATCAAATTACTTGACATCCGCTATCCCGAGGTTGTATATTTGCCATTCTCTAAAAATATCGAAAAAAATCCACATGAAATTATCGAACTTCAATTTTGAATTGCCAAAAGAACTATTGGCAGAATATCCTGCGGAACACAGGGACGAATCCAAATTAATGGTGGTTCATAGGGATACAGGAAAAATTGAACATAAAATGTTCAAAGACCTAGTTGATTATTTTGAGGAAGACGATGTGATGGTCTTGAACAATACCAAGGTATTTCCTGCTAGACTTTTTGGTAATAAGGAAAAAACAGGGGCTAGAATCGAAGTTTTTTTGTTGCGTGAGCTTAACCAAGAGCAGCGTCTTTGGGACGTATTGGTAGATCCAGCAAGAAAAATACGTATCGGAAACAAACTTTACTTTGGTGAGGACGAGAGTTTGGTGGCCGAAGTGATCGACAATACCACATCAAGGGGAAGAACATTGCGTTTCCTTTATGATGGTTCTTACACCGATTTTAGAAGAAAACTAAGAGAACTAGGGGAGACCCCGCTTCCAAAATACATTAAAAGGGAAGTTACCCCTGATGATGAGGAACGTTACCAAACCATTTATGCAAAGCATGAAGGTGCCGTGGCAGCGCCAACAGCAGGTTTGCATTTTTCCAAGCACTTATTGAAGCGTTTGGAGATTAAGGGAATCGAATTTGCCGAAGTAACCTTGCACGTTGGTTTGGGAACCTTTAACCCTGTTGAGGTTGAGGATCTGTCCAAACATAAAATGGACAGTGAGGAATTGGTGATCGATGAAAAAGCAACAGAAATCGTAAACAACGCTAAAGCGAACAAAAGAAAAGTTTGCGCGGTGGGAACAACGGTAATGAGAGGATTGGAAAGCGCAGTATCATCCGAGCATACCTTGAATACCCACGAGGGTTGGACCAACAAGTTCATCTTCCCTCCATACGAGTTCAGTATTGCGAACTGTATGATCACAAACTTCCATTTGCCAAAATCAACTTTGTTGATGATGGTCTCTGCATTCGCGGGTCACGACCTTATCAAAAAAGCGTACAAGCAGGCCATTTTGGAAGGCTATCGCTTTTATTCCTACGGGGACGCAATGTTGATTCTGTAAATTGATTAGCTAGATTTATCATAAACAAAACTTTCGTCAACCTGAACTCGTTTCAGGTTCTCATATGGTAGGTTCGGATTAATCTTTATGGGATTCCGAAATAAATTCGGAATGACTCGGAAAGGGATTATAAGTACAACAGGTATCTAATTCATAAATAAATCCCGTTCGCCTTATGGCCAACGGGATTTTTTCTTGCTTATCTTTAAGTGATGGAAATCAGAAAAAAGGACATACGCGCATTAACCAAAGAGCAGCTTCGACAATTTTTTGTGGAGCAGGGCGATAAGGCGTTTCGTGGCAATCAAGTGTACGAATGGTTGTGGCAGAAATCTGCCCACGATTTTGATGCCATGACCAATATATCCAAGGAAACCCGAAAAATGTTGGAGGACCATTTTGTTATCAACCATATTCGGGTGGACCAAATACAGCGCAGTGCAGATGGCACCATTAAAAATGCGGTGCGTCTGCATGATGGTTTGATTGTCGAATCCGTTTTGATTCCAACCGACACCCGCACCACCGCCTGTGTATCCAGTCAAGTGGGATGTAGTTTGGATTGTAGGTTTTGTGCAACGGCCCGTTTGAAGCGTATGCGAAACTTGAATCCGGATGAGATTTATGATCAAGTAGTGGCCATAGACAATGAAAGCCGATTATATTTTGATCGACCATTGAGCAATATCGTTTTTATGGGCATGGGCGAACCTTTGATGAACTACAACAATGTATTGAAGGCCATCGAAAAGATTACTTCACCGGAAGGATTGGGAATGTCACCCAAGCGGATTATAGTTTCCACTTCGGGAGTGCCCAAAATCATTAAAAAAATGGCGGATGAAGAAGTGAAGTTCGGTTTGGCCGTTTCTTTACACTCTGCCATTGATGAGGTGCGTACGTCCATAATGCCCTTTAATTCCACCTTTCCTTTGAAAGACTTGAGGGAAGCTTTGGAATATTGGTACAACAAAACCAAGAACAGAATTACCTACGAATATGTGGTTTGGAAAGGAATTAACGACACTCAAGAAGCTGTCGATGCCTTGGTCAAGTTTTGCAAGTTTGCGCCGTCAAAAGTGAATATCATCGAGTACAATCCCATTGATGACGGTGAGTTTCAGCAGGCTTCCAACAAAGCTGTCGAAATGTACCAAAACACCTTGGAACGCAATGGCATAACCGTAACCGTTCGCAGGTCCCGTGGTAAGGACATTGATGCCGCTTGTGGACAGCTGGCGAACAAAGGCTAGATTTTAGGAGACAGGAGACAGGAGACAGGAGACAGGAGACAGGAGACAGGAGACGGGAGACGGGAGACGGGTTGAATTTAGTTTTTCACCCAAACTCCAAACTCCAAACTCTGAACTCCAAACTCCAAACTCTGAACTATAACAACATCCCCCTGCAAATCACCGATACTTTTAGGACTGTATCTTAAAACTTCGATTTCATTCCATCAACTCTTGCATTTTCGCTACTTTTAGGGATTCAAACCAAACACCACACCGTTACGTTGAAAATCGTTTCGCAGATAAGAGAACCTATTGAAACCGAGATGCAGCTTTTTGAGGAAAAATTTCTCAAATCCATGTCCTCCAAGGTCGCATTGTTCAATAGGATTACCTACTACATTGTTAACAGAAAGGGCAAGCAAATGCGCCCAATGTTCGTTTTTTTGACTGCCAAATTGCTGAACGGTGAGGTCAATGAGCGCACTTACACGGGAGCCTCCATCATCGAGTTGATCCATACCGCTAGCTTGGTTCATGATGATGTCGTGGACGATAGCAACAAGCGCAGGGGTTTTTTTTCAATCAATGCTTTATGGAAGAACAAAATTGCCGTTTTGGTCGGTGATTTCCTTTTCTCGAAGGGATTATTGGTTTCCTTGGAAGATAAGAATTACGATTTGCTCCATATCATATCCAATGCTGTTCGGGACATGAGCGAGGGGGAACTGCTTCAAATTGAAAAAGCACGATTGTTGGATATTACGGAAGAGGTTTATTACGACATCATCCGCCAGAAGACGGCAACCTTAATTGCCGCCTGTTGCAGTATGGGAGCCTGTTCCGTGCGACCTGATTCCGAGGAAGTGGAAATTTTTAGAAAGTTCGGTGAGCTTTGTGGAATGGCCTTTCAAATTAAAGATGACCTTTTTGACTACGGTGCCGAGAAAATTGGAAAACCAACGGGAATCGATATTAAAGAGCAAAAAATGACCCTTCCCCTAATTTATGCGTTGAACCATAGCGACAAGGAAAAGAAGAAGTGGCTCATCAACTCCATCAAAAAGCACAACAAGAACAAAAAGCGGGTAAAGGAAGTCATTGCCTACGTGAAGGAAAAAGGCGGCCTAGATTATGCCGTAGTAAAAATGTTGGAGTTCAAGGACGAAGCCTTGGCCATTTTGGACAATTATCCCGATTCTGAATACAAAAGTGCCCTCACACTAATGGTCAACTACGTTGTAGATCGTAAAAAATAATATTTTAAAATATTGAATATCAATTAAATACTGAAAATTTTTATTTTCAGGCAACTATTCGTGTTTGTATCCCGTCTATTACAATAGAAGCACTTTTATAAACCAAACTTTTGAAGATCATCACGCTACATAGCAACGAAAAACAATTGATCAAAAAATCGATCAATGGCGACCAACAAGCTCAAAAGCTGTTGTACGATAAGTTTTCGCCCAAAATGTTGGGAGTTTGCAGACAATATGTGAAAGACCTTCATTTTGCGGAAGATGTGATGATTAATGGTTTTGTAAAGGTCTTTAACCATTTGAGCTCTTTTCAACATAAAGGAAGCTTTGAAGGTTGGATAAGAACGATTATGGTGCGCGAAAGCATTTCGTATCTGCGCAAAAGGCAATTTGTGGTCTACGACGACGATGCAGTTGAAATGAACGGTGAAATTGCACCCACCAATGATAGTCCTTTGGATGTGGAATATGTGCAACATCTTATTGATGAACTTCCGGAAGGCTATAAAGCAGTGTTTTTGCTTAATGCGATTGAAGGATATGGTCACAAAGAAATTGCTGCGATGCTGGAAATATCCGAAGGAACATCAAAATCGCAATTGTTCAAGGCCAGAAAGATGCTTCAAGATAATTTAAGTTTAAAGGGAATGTCGCCCAAATCAAATTCGGCAAACAAAAAATAGAGGGTATGGATAAACTCGAAAAACATATCAAGGAGAGGTTGGAGGATCGGACTATTGCGCCGTCAAAAGGGGCTTGGGATAAAATCGCCTCACAGGTAAAGGAGCCAGCACCAAGAAAGAGGAATACTTGGTTCCCCTACGCCATAGCTGCCAGTGTTGTGGGAATTGTATTAGTGTCGGTATTCTTTTTTACAAAGGGTGATGCTGAAGTGGAACACATCCAAGTAGTGGATACCGAGACTAAAACGGAAACACAAACTCAGTTTGAAGATAGAAAGGTCAAAGAACTAGTGAAGGACGAGCAGACCGAGGTTACCAAAACAAAGTCAGAACCTGTTGCGCCAGAAAAAACAGAGGAATTTGCTTCAAAAACACCGGTTTCCAATACTGCAATTGCCGAGGAAGAAGTAAAAGAGCCTTTACGGGACGAAATCAAAATAAATTCAGATAGACTGATTGCACAAAAGGTAGAGGAAGTAGTGGCCCAGGTTGAGCTTATGGAAACTGCACAGCAAGATGTATCCGATGCCGAAGTGGATTCACTTTTGCGAGCGGCACAACGACAGATTTTGACCGATAAGTTGTTCACCGAGGGGGGGTCCGTGGATGCGATGTCACTATTGGCCGAAGTGGAGGATGAACTGGACGAATCGTTCCGAGACCAAATCTTTGATGCCTTAAAATCAGGTTACCTAAAACTACGTACGGCGGTGGCAGACCGAAATCAGTAAAATTATTCATCAATCAAGACAAACCTTCTACAACTTCCTGTCCCAACGGGCAGGAAGGAAGGGAGGTTTATAATCAAAATTCAATCATGAAAACAATTACATTTTATTCAGCAGTGCTGTGTTTGTTCCTAATTTTCCAAGTATCATTTGGACAGGAGGAAGACTATCAAAAGAAAATTGAAGCGTTGAAAGTTGAAAAGCAGCGTGTGATAGATGCGGAAAAGGATGCTTTGAAAGACGAGGTTAAAGAAATCAATATAAAACTTAGAAAGGAGGAAATTACAGAGTCAGAGGCGGATAATTTGAAAAAAGCAGCAGCTGAAAAGCGAGCATTGAACATAGAAAACAAAGTAAATATCCTAGAAAACCAGATTGCACTTTTAGAGAGAAACGAATCCTTCCTTTTGATTCCAGATGATTTTTTTGAAAATCAAAAAGAGTTTTTTAGGGAAGAACAAGAATTGTTGGGTTTTCAGTATCGTAGATCCGATCTCCCAAAAAGGGATAAAAGGACCCATATGAATTTTGTATTTGCATTGGGTATACTAAATAACATAATCGAGGATAAGCCCATATTGGAATTGCCTCACCAAATACTTGGAAGCAAGTCCTTGGAGCTTGGACTCGTTTGGAAAACAAGGGTATTCAAAAAAAGTAACTGGTTAAGAATTACCTATGGTATATCTTTTCAGTCCAATGGGTTGAAGACAAACAATCAATTGTTTGTAGAAGACACAGAAGAACTTGGTTTCAGTGCGGCGATACCGGTCGTGGTTTTGGCAAATGCCAATGAGTTCTTTGGAAGTCCAACGGGAAAACTAAAAAAGTCAAAATTTAGACAGAACGATTTGATTTTTCCAGTTCATTTCGAATTTGGTCCATCATCCAAACGCGAGTACGGCGATTATGTGCGTTACTCCACTAGACATAGTTTTAAGTTTGGAGTTGGAGGCTATTTCGGCATCAACTTGCAAACGATACAAAAAATCAAATTTGGTGATGACTTTAATCCAATGGAAGGAGAACGTGCTCCGAACCAACAAAGAATATATTTTGAAAGTTCGGGAGCAAGAAGAAAATCTTTTGTGGGACTAAGCGCTTATGCCGGTAGGGGAAATGGAACGTTTTACATTAAATATGATTTAACCCCAAACTTCCCAGAGGGCAATTATTATAATGCTGAAGGACAAGTAAGGTCGGTGCGTCGAAATAATATTTCAATAGGATTTAGATTAGAATTGTAAAGCCCGCTCCATTTCCTCTGTAAAATCCTCTTTGTAGTACACTTTTTTGCAATGGGAACATTCCGCATATCGGATGGTGTTGATGGTAAATAACGGAATCCAGAACAAATGGGCATAGTTGGGTTTGGCCACCGCTGTTAAAGTTCCGGCTTGGTGACAATAAGGACAGGTAACGTTCGGAAGCACTTTAGTTTCCTTTTTACCTGGTCTTGTTCCGAAAAAAAGTATCATTTGTATCTTGTGTTTGGCATTCTCAAAGTTATAGCTTTCCTGTATGAATGAAGAAAAATGATTTTCGTTTTTAAATATTTTCTACATTCGCCCACATTTATGAAGCATTGAACGGCTATCACAGTTTGGAGGATTGGTTGTCCTGGATGGACGACATCTCCGATAAGGATTATGTAGTTATTGACCATTTTTTACGGGACGAACTATATACAGAAATCAAGTCTTTTTTTCTCAGCAAGTTGCCCAATTTTAAGGAAGCGGGCATTGGCTCCCATTCCGATAATCAAGTTGATGCCAATATTCGTGGCGACTTTACCTATTGGTTGGACCGCAAGCGCGATGCACAATTGGAAACGTATTGGAATTTATTGGAAGAGACCCTAAAAATCTTTAACAGGTATTGTTACCTCAGTTTATCCGGATACGAATTTCACTTGGCCCATTATCCTTCTGGAGGGCATTACGACAAACATTTGGATCAGTTCGAAAACCGCAACAACCGGATGATTTCCATGATTATTTATTTCAATGATCATTGGCAACCTAGTGATGGCGGTGAACTGGAGATTTTTGAAAAGGATGGCGCAAGTTTCTTGGTTGAGCCGCTAGCAGCACGTTGTGTGCTGTTCAAAAGTGCCGAGGTACCCCATGCGGTATTGGAAGCCCATAAAAATAGATTCAGCTTAACGGGATGGTTGTTATATCAACCCTCATCCGTGGGTAAGCTATTGGTGTGATCCATCTTTTTTGTACGGAATCTGCTTAATAAGGTCTTCGTTTTGCCCGTGCGAAGCACTATAGGACATCACCATGGTACCTTTGGTACCGTCGTTGGCCTCAATGCTAAATACAGTGGATTGGTCGCCTGGGTTGGTCATACCTTCAAAACGATAGGAATTAATGATTTTTAAATCACTGGGTTTATATTCCTTTTTGGAGTACAGTGCCTTGATACAGGTTTCAAATGCCTCAAAATCTTCTTTGTACCCTTCTTCCTGTGTTAGGGTATTCACGGCTTCGGATAATGTGCTAAAACTATGTTTGTCCATTTGTATTTGATTATGATTTTAAACTAGTAATAAATTGTAAGACCTGTTCTTTTACCTTTGCCCAATCAGTGTATTCATGATCTTTATTGGTGTCTATGGAACCTCCTTCTTTTTTTGCAATGGAACGCATGATCAGTTTTTTAAAATAATTGTACCGAGTGTATTTTAATGCGCCCGCAATATGCCAAATGGTATTTGTGTTCCATTTAGTTTCTTTTAAAAAGTCAGTCGCTATTTGCACTACCTCATCATGTTCTTCTTTAATGGAAGATGCTACCGCCATACTCACCGAAAAGAATGCCGTAGGTTTACTATTTAAAACCTTGATGTGGTCTTCGATATAACTTTTGATCAAGGTATTGTACTTGCTCATATGAATCGAACTTCCAATCAAGACTGCATCAAAATCGATGGGAGCAGGCGGATTTTCAACAGCGTTTGAAATAACTACTTGATGACTTTTTTCTCGGAGGATGTCCGCCATAAACCTCGCTATTTTACGGGTCTGTCCTTCCACTGTGCCATAAACTATTAAAATTTTCATGTTGTTAGGGTATTTATTATGATTCCCTAAATACACATAATATTTCCGATAAGTTACATGATTTTAGTCAGTTTACCTGAGCAAGAATCATAATTTACCGCCCACTATGGGCAGTATAAGTTCTGTTTCATCCAAGTCCACGGTCAGCTTGGTTCCGGGTTCTGGCCAAAGTGTGAATTCCTTGTCGCTTGAAAAAATCATCAGTCCAATTTGTTGGCCTTTGGGAATGATTTGATCATCGGGCATAAGCTCAAATTCCATTTCGTAAAACTTATTGGGGATCAAAGGCTTGCTTTCTGTGAGTGAGCTATGGTTTTGAGGGTCTGCCCAACCTCGGGTAATAATATTATCCGTAATCTTGGTGTTCAGGGCATCGCTCCATGGAAGCGATACCAACCAAACGGATAAGTTTGCCGCGGGCTTATTGCTAGCCAATTTTATTTTGATCTTGGGCACTCCAGAAATATGTACATCATTCTCAAGAGGTGACGTTACGTAAAGCAACCGATGCTCGGTAGTCTCTGCCTTGGCCAAACTCGTACCCGAAAAAGAATAATTGTCCACTAAGGTTTCCGTTCCTTGCTTTTTGGCTTTTAAGGTGGTCAGTTCTCCTTTAGAGGGTGCTCCTTTGGTCAAAAATAATGTTATATACTCTGCTTCGGGATTTGGGTAGTCTGCGTAGGGAGTTGGGTCATCTTTTTTATCGTTTTCACGTACAATCCATGCTTTTGGTTCGTCTTCGATGCCATTTTCAATACCATAAAGGTAGCGGGTGAACCATCGGTTCATCATAGACAAGGGAGGTGGTCCGCCATGTCCATTTTGATGATAGTAAATCCTCACGGGGAGTCCCATTTCCTTGGCCTTTTTATAAATACGGTAGCTGTGCTCGGGCATTACGTTCCAATCATTGAAGCCATGGGACATTAAAAGGGCGGCCTTCATGGGTTTCATATCATTCAGATAATCTCTTTTGGCCCAAAAATCATTGTAATCGCCTGTAATCCGGTCCAGACCATTCTTCATTTCGGTATCGCGGACCACTTTGTTGTTTCTAGCTCTTTTAGATTCATCGCCACTATGGATAAAATCATAAAGTACATCAATATCCTCACCTAAATAGCCGCCAGGGGAACGCACAAGGCCGTTGGAACGATAATAATGGTAATACGAAGTGTTCGGTGCAATGGGAATTATGGCTTCTAAACCTTCGACTCCGGTCGTGGCCGCTGCAAGTGGAATGGTTCCGTTGTATGAGGTGCCTGTCATCCCCACTTTTCCAGTGGACCAATAGGCCTTTACTTCTTTATTGCCATCACGTTCCGTGTAGCCTTTGGCTCTTCCATTGAGCCAATCTATCACTGCTTTTGGGGCGAGGGATTCGTTATCGCCGCCAACGGTTGGGGCTCCATCGGAAAGGCCTGTGCCAGGAGAAGAGGAATGAACTACGATAAAGCCTCGAGGCACCCAAGTCCTAATCTGGGAATTCGAGATTATGGGACGCTCACCTACACGAGTGACCTCAGGGTGTTTTCTGGGTTTGCCAGCCTCACCTATTTCGTGCTGCACATCCCAAAAAATACCTTTATCCATACCGGCTGTTCCTGCATAGTAAGGGCTGGATTCGTAAATAACGGGAAGCATTAGGTTTTCCGTGTCCGTTTGTTCCGGGCGGGTAACATCCACGTGCATACGATCTAGTTCACCATCGCCGTCCGAATCAAAAGTGGTTTCTACCCAAAGATCGTGGCGAATCCATTTGCTGGGGTCGGAAAAGGCTTCGACCACCTGTGCTTCACCATTTTCTATTACGGGGCTAGCTTTTTCTGCCATTTGGCCGTGGGTAACCCATTGAAAGGCCAATAAAAATGTCGCAACTACCCAATAATTCCTTATTACAATCTTCATCATTAAAATCAATTTTTATCATATTCCCTTGCAAGAAAGGAAAGTGCCTCTAAGATACTAAATCTTAAATAGGGATTTGGATTTTCGATTCTCCAGAACATTGTTTTTATTTACCTTTAACAGCTATTTTAACGCAACGCCTTGATTTCAAAAACCACCATAGACCAAGTATATGAAACCGCCCGTTTGGAGGAGGTGATCGGTGATTTTGTACAATTGAAGAAATCTGGTTCCAATTTTAAGGGCTTGAGTCCTTTTACGGATGAACGCACGCCCAGCTTTATGGTTTCTCCCGTAAAGCAGATTTGGAAGGATTTTAGTAGTGGAAAAGGGGGCAATGTCGTGGCTTTTTTAATGGAACACGAACATTTTACCTATCCCGAGGCCATAAAATATCTGGCTAAAAAATATAATATTGAGGTAGAAGAGACCGAGCAGACGGATGAACAGAAGGAGCAGGCCAATGAGCGGGAGAGTATGTATTTGGTCTCCGAATACGCCCAAAAGTATTTCACCGAAACCCTTTGGGAGTCCGAACCTGGCAAAGCTATTGGACTCAGCTATTTTAAAGAGCGCGGATTTACGGATGAGACCATTAAAAAATTTGGACTAGGGTATAGCTTGGACGAGTGGGAAGCCTTTACCAAAACTGCTTTGGATAAAGGGTACAAATTGGAGTTCCTTGAAAAAACAGGTCTCACCATTGTAAAAGAGCAGGGTGGTGGCGAAAAACGACAGTTTGATAGGTTCAAAGGACGTGTAATGTTTCCCATTCACTCTATGAGTGGAAGGGTGTTGGGGTTCGGTGGACGAATATTGACCAATGACAAAAAAGCGGCCAAATATCTGAACTCACCCGAAAGTGACATTTACCATAAGAGTAAGGTGCTGTACGGAATCTACCACGCCAAGCAGGCCATTGCCAAAGAGGACAATTGTTTTTTGGTGGAAGGCTATACCGATGTCATCCAGATGTTTCAAAGCGGTGTGGAGAATGTGGTTTCTTCCAGCGGAACGGCTTTGACCCCTGAGCAGATTCGCCTCATCAATCGACTTACAAAAAACATTACCGTGTTGTTTGATGGGGATGCGGCGGGATTACGGGCATCTTTGCGCGGTATCGATCTTATTTTGGAGCAGGGGATGAATGTGAAGGTCTGTACATTTCCCGAAGGTGAGGACCCGGATAGTTTTTCCAAAAACAATACTTACGAAGATTTGGTGGAATACTTGGCAGAGAATGCCATGGATTTTATCCAGTTCAAAACTTCTTTATTGGCCAAAGAAGCTGCCAATGATCCTATAAAACGAGCCGATACGGTCAGGGATATTGTAAATAGCATCAGTAAGATACCAGATCGTATCCAACAGGAAATCTATGTACAGGAATGTGCAAAGATTATGCAGATTTCTGAGGATGTGCTATACAATACGCTGGCACAAATTGATAAAAAGCATCAAACCGATACGGCTAAAAAAAATCGGCAAGAGCAAAAGGCCTTTGAAGTGGTCAAGAACGATGCTGTTGTTGAAAAGGTTGATGTACAGTACGAGTTGGAGCGTAAAATCATTGAGGTACTATTGCTTTATGGCGACCAAAAACAAGAATTCGAGGATTTGGTGCTCAAAGAAAACGATGAAGGCGAATTGGTACTGGAACCCGAAATCATTGAGGCCAAGGTATATGAGAAGGTATATTTAGACCTTCAGGATGATGAAATTGAATTGACCAATGAGCAGTTCAAGACCATTTATTACAAATTGATTGAAAGGCTCAACGAGGACAGTAATTTTTCAATCGGCGCATTTTTATCAGAATTGGATCAAGAAATTGTTTCGGAAGTGTCTTCCATTTTAATGGAAGAGGAACAATATGTTTTGCACGATTGGGAGCGCAGGGACATCTATCCGAAAGAAAAAAAAACTGGAGTGGCCCAATTGGTAGGGGAAACCATACTTACGTTGCGCTGTAACCTGATCAAAAACCGAATTGATAAGTTACAGGAAAGAACCAAAGATAGCCAAGATAATTCGGAGGTTTTGGAAGAAATTGTAAACTATCTTCAACTCAATAAACTGTTGAACGCCAAATTGAACCGTGTACTTTCTTAACATATAAAACCCCTTCCAATAGTAATTGAAAGGGGTTTCCACAATAGTTGGTTTGGTTGGGTATTTCTAATAGAGTTCCAGGGCTTTTGCCTGTTGTAGCAAGTCCACTAAATTATCCACGTTCAATTTCTTCATCAAACGGGCTTTATATGTACTTACTGTTTTTTCGTTCAAGTTTAATCCTTCCGCAACTTCTTTGTTTCTTTTTCCACTGGCCAAAAGTTTAAGTACTTCGACTTCTCTGGAAGAAAGTTTTCTGAAAAATCTTCTTGGTTTTTGTGTTCCCTCGTCAAAGGCTAAGCGCTGGGCAAGTTCGTTGGTGATGAACATATTGCCTTCACTTACTTTTTTAACTGCGGAAATAATGTATTCCAAATCTGCAGTTTTGGATAGGTAGCCGAATGCTCCCGCACGGATGGTGCTTAACGCGTAAACGTCTTCGGATTGCCCACTGTACATTAAAGTCTTAATGTCCGGGAATTCCAATTTTAATTTTCTGAGCGTGGCAATTCCATTGATTTCTGGAATATCCATCTCTAGCATTACTACGTCTGGAGTTACAGTTTTGAGTGTGTTAAAAAGCTCTTTTGTGGTAGAAACATCTGCGATGACTTCAATATCTGAGCTTGATTCAAGTACCTGTCTAATACCAAGCCTTACAATGGGATGGTTGTCAGCGATCAATACTTTTATCATTATAAATGGTTTATTTTAGTGAATGGTTAGCTGCTAAATACTAAAAGTATATAGCCAGCAAGATAACAATTTAATCATGTAAATCTGTAACTTTTTTCTTAAAACCATAGTTTGACTAGGGTTTTTTTCGTCTTAAACTGGGGTTTTTCGGTTAAAACGTTACTTTAACGCTGCTGGAATCTCACAAATGGGTATGGGAACCATCTTATGTTTGTTCGCTGTATTATAGGTTTTATATATAGTGAATATCTCCTTTTTCCTATCAGAAAAATCCTCCGCAGTTTTGCCTTTATCGTCCATTTCCATCGCCCATTCCAGTTCTGGGTAAGAAGCGCCAATTTGGTCTTCATCCGTTCTGCTGTCCCCCCACAGGCCATCGGTTGGTGCCGCATCCATAATATCTTGGTTCACACCGAGTGCCCTACCTATTTCATAAACCTCTGTTTTTAACAAGTCTGCTATTGGGCTTAGGTCAACACCACCATCACCATATTTGGTGTAGAAGCCAATACCAAAATCCTCTACCTTGTTTCCTGTGCCTGCTACCAAGTATCCCTTCAGGGCGGCAAAATAATATAAGGTGGTCATCCGCAGCCTGGCCCGCGTGTTGGCGAGTGACATAAAGCGTTCTTCTTCTTTGTCAACTTTAGGGAAGGCATCGACCAAACTATCAAAGACAGGGGTGAGGTTAACCGGCTGCCTGGAAACATTCGGAAAATTTTCCATCAACCAATCAATATGTCTGTCGGCACGGGTCACTTGGTTTTTACCTTGATGAATGGGCATCTCCAAACATAAAAGGTCCAATCCGGTTTTGGCACAGAGGGTGGATGTCACGGCAGAATCAATTCCCCCCGAGACACCTATTACAAAACCTTTGCATTTTGCATTTTCGGCATATGCTTTTAGCCAATTAACAATATGGTCGATTACCTTTTCTGTTTGCATATCTTACTAATTAGATTCAATAAATTACCTTTGTGCCCTGTAAATTTAAACCCTGTGCCCTTAAAAATGAAGTGGTTGTTGAAATACTTTAGGATTTCCATATATAGAAGTTTTGTTTTAGTGGTGATTTTGTTGCTTTCATCCTGTGGTGAAACGGATAGGATAGCAGAAGAAATCGATAAGGTTTCCGTTGATTTACAGATTTCAAGGTTTGACCGGGAGTTTGCCAATGCAAGTGCAGAAGACATCCCCGGATTGAAGGCCAAGTACCCCTATTTGTTTCCAGAGCAGTTTCCGGACAGTGTTTGGGTCGCCAAATTATCGGATACAATCCAAGTAGAACTTTCGGAAGAGGTTGCCAAAGCTTTTGGCAATTTTGAGCAAGAATCAGCCGATTTGGAATCGCTCTTTAAGCACATTAAATACTATTTTCCAGAGACAAAAACGCCTCATGTCGTTACTCTTACTTCGGATGTGAGGTATGAGAACCGGATAATTATGGTGGATTCGCTTTTATTGATTGGTCTCGACAACTATTTGGGCGAAGACCATCACTTTTATGAAGGTATGCAGCGGTACATCGCATCTTCTTTGGATAAAAAATTTTTGACTTCGGATGTGGCAAGCGCTTTTGCCAAAAAAGTATTGCCTTATCCACGAAATCGCACCCTTCTTTCTCGAATGGTATATTACGGAAAAGAACTTTATCTAAAAGATAAATTGATTCCTTCGGCATCGGATGCCCAAAAAATCGGCTATTCCGCAGAAGAGATGGAGTGGGCAAAAGCCAATGAGGAACAGATATGGACGTATTTTGTGGAGCGTGAATTGCTCTACGACACGGATACGGGACTGGACAGAAAATTCTTGGATCCAGCACCTTTCTCCAAATTTGGACTAGAGTTGGATAATGAATCACCAGGACGTTTGGGCCGATATATGGGTTGGCAAATTGTAAGGGCTTTTATGGAGAAAACCGATACAGACCTAAAACAGCTGCTTAATATGTCAGCGGATGAAATTTTAAAACAGTCGAATTACAAACCAAAAAGATAAATGGCAGTAGAACACACTTCGGAAATAACATTGACAGTTGGATTGGATGAGAACCGAGTGCCCGAGGAATTGAAATGGTCGGCACAGGACGGTGGTATTAATGAAGAAGAGGCCAAGGCCATGATGCTTTCCGTTTGGGATAGTAAAAATCAGGAGTCATTAAAAATAGATCTTTGGACCAAAGATATGCCTGTGGACGAGATGAAAGTATTTTTTCATCAAACATTGGTAACCATGGCCGATACTTTTTTCAAGGCCACACAAGATGAAAAAATGACGGCCACCATGAAGGATTTCTGTGATTATTTTGCAGAAAAGCTGGAACTGAAAAAATAGATTGGACGAATTAACGCCCAATCTGGTCTAGGTTCATAGGAACTTCCATAAGCAAGACCCTGCTATTGGAGGTTGATTTAAAATCGAACGATGCTGTGTCCCAAATGCCAAGCCCATCTCGTTTTTCCAATTTATGGCCCTCAATTTCAACCTCCCCATCCAAAACAAAGGCATAGACACCATTGCCCTCCTTTTTTATTTGATAGGTATCGGTTGCACCTGCTTGAAAATTTCCCAAATGGAACCAAGCATCTTGATGCACCCAAACTCCTTCATCATCAGGATTTGGTGAAAGTACTTGATAAAAAGCATTCTCTTTCTCAATCTCCCTAATGGAAATTTGATCGTATCTAGGCTCCACATTTCGTTTGTTGGGAAAAACCCAGATTTGTAAAAACTTCACCTCTTGGTCGGTGTTTTTGTTGTACTCACTATGTTGAATGCCTGTCCCGGCGCTCATCACTTGAACATCACCTTCTTTAATGGTAGTTGTGTTTCCCATACTGTCCTTGTGTTCCAAATCCCCTTCCAAGGGAATGGAGATAATTTCCATATTATCGTGCGGGTGGGTGCCGAAGCCTCGACCCGGGGCCACTTGATCATCATTGAGAACCCGCAAAACCCCAAAATGCATCCGCTCAGGGTCGTTATAGCCTGCAAAGCTAAAGGTGTGGTGAGAATTTAACCAGCCATGGTCGGCATGGCCACGAGTTGTTGCTTTGTGCAATACAGATTTCATTGTTTCAATCTTTATCTATTAAAATAATGTCTTTTGGGTGGGATTGGTCGTAAAAATCAACATAATCTTACCTTTTTGATTGATGATGGGAATGTGGCTTGTTAGCTACTTATTGCTATGGAAAAAATCTTGATTGATGCCATCGATAAACTCCAAAAGTTCCTCGCGTCCCATTCGACTTGTAGAAGAGGTGGTAAAATGTGGAGGCGCTTCTTCCCAAGCTCCCTCCAATAATTTTTGAAGATAGGCTTTGGCCTGTCTTTCGATCGCAGCAGGTTTTAGTTTGTCTGCCTTGGTAAAAATAATGGTAAACGGAATCTGATTGGTGCCCAACCATTCCATAAATTCAAGGTCTACAGGTTGAGGCTCATGGCGAATATCCACCAGAACAAAGCCACAGACGAGTTGTTTTCTTTTTTGAAAATACTCCGTAATATATTTCTGGAACGTTTTTTTATCCTTTTTGGAAACGCGGGCGTAACCGTAACCGGGCAAATCCACTAGAAACCAATTGTTATTGATTTTAAAGTGATTGATGAGTTGGGTTTTTCCAGGTCTCCCCGATGTTTTGGCCAGCGATTTGCGTTCCACCAACATATTGATCAAGGAAGATTTTCCCACATTGGACCTGCCGATAAACGCATATTCGGGCAAAGGCTCATTGGGGCATTTGGCAACGTTGGTGTTGCTCATCACAAATTCTGCTGAGGTAATTTTCATGCCTAGAAGTTACGCTTTTTCAACCAAGCTTCCAGAATATGGTTAAAATCGTTCGGATGCTCCATCATAGGGGCGTGACCACATTTTTCTATCCAATACAGGTCGGAATCCGGTAGCAATTCATGGAATTCTTTCGCAACATTGGGAGGGGTCACGGTATCGTTTTCTCCCCAAATAATGCAAGTTGGGGTGTTCATGTGCGGTAAATCCTTGGACATATTATGGCGAATGGCGCTTTTGGCAATGGCCAATGTCTTTACCAACTTCATTCTATCGTTTACTGTGGCGAAAACCTCGTCCACTATTTCTTTGGTGGCCACTTTGGGGTCGTAGAAAACATCTTCAGCTTTCTTTTTAATGAACTCATAATCACCGCGCTTGGGATATCCATCACCCATGGCGCTTTCGTATAGCCCAGAGCTGCCGGTAATTACCAAAGCTTTCACTCTTTCCGGGAACATTTTGGTGTGCAATAGACCGATATGTCCGCCTAGGGAATTCCCAAGCAAGATTACATCTTTCAATCCTTTGTGCTCAATAAAGCCCTCCAAGAACGTGGCAAAGTTTTTTACCGTGGTCTTTAACAATGGCATATCGTAAATGGGCAGTTCAGGAATAAGCACCTGATATCCTTTAGGTGGGAAATATTCGGATACACCTTGGAAGTTGCTCAAGCCTCCCATCAAACCGTGCAATATGATCATGGGAGTTCCTTCTCCCTTTTCTATGTATCGGTATTTGCCATCCTCAATTAAATGCTCTTCCATCTATAGTCAGTTGGTAGTAAGAGGGGCAAATATAGGAATTTCATATCACAAAGATTTTAGGTTTTCGCTTAACTGGGACAAGTTTTTTCATTCGGTCAAACCTTATCTCCCCCTTGCCCATGGTTTGCAAGTTTGATTTTGGGAGACCAAACAAGAAGATTTTTCCCAAAAGTGGGGAATTTATTAACAAAAGTGGTGTTTAGTGGAGAAATGTGGAAATAAAATCTATATATTTGAGTTGTATTAACTAACCAATTGATTTCTAGTGACCCATATCATAGGACAACATGATTGTAAAGCGGACTCCAAAGGAAGGGTGTTGTTGCCCATTTCTTTGAAGAATCAGCTTTTGCCTGTTTTAAAGGATGGGTTCATAATCAAGCGGTCGGTTTTTCAGCAATGTCTGGAATTGTATCCCAAGGCCGAGTTCGATGTTCTCATGCAGAAAGTGATGAAGAAAAGCAAAATCAATCGAAAGTACGATGCTTTTGTGAGAAATTTTGTGGCGGGTATGAAGGAAGTGGCCATTGATGGGGATTCTGGGAGATTGCAGATTCCTAAAAACTTAGTGGAGTTTGCGGGAATTGAGAAAGAAGTAGTGCTGAATGCGGTTTTTGACAAAATCGAGATTTGGAACAAGGATATGTACGAGAAGGTCTTGGCCGAAGGCGAGAAGGATTATGCTGATCTGGCCGAGGAGATTTTTGATGACGATGAGTAGTGCGTATCACAATCCGGTTTTGCTAAAGGAGTCAGTGGACGGATTGAATATAAAAGAAGATGGAGTGTATGTGGATGTCACCTTTGGTGGCGGTGGACACTCCAAAGAAATTTTGACAAGATTGGGTGAAGGCGGCAAGTTGTTCGCATTTGATCAAGATGAAGATGCCCTTCAGAACACATTGGATGATGATAGGTTTCATTTGATCAACCAGAACTTTCGCTACCTCAAACAATATTTAAAGTTCTATGGCATTCGGAAAGTTGATGGAATCTTGGCGGATTTTGGGGTTTCCTCCCATCAGTTCGATAAGGCTGACCGCGGTTTCTCCATTCGGTTCAATGCAGATTTGGATATGCGAATGGACAAAAATAATCAATTGTCGGCCTTCCAGGTGGTGAACACCTATTCCCAAGAAGATTTAGCATCGGTTCTTTTTCAGTATGGCGAATTGCGAAATGCTAAAGCCATGGCCAGTACCATTGTTGCAGCACGCTCGGAAGAACCTATCAAAACCACCGATGACCTAAAGCAGGTGTTGAGCAGGTTTTTGCCAAAAATGAAGGAGAACAAGATTTTGGCACAAATCTATCAAGCCATTAGGATAGAGGTAAATCAAGAGATTGAAGTGCTCAAAGAATTTTTGGAGCAAGTACCTGAGATGTTGAATGAAGGTGGTAGGTTGAGTTTGATCAGTTACCATTCCCTGGAGGATAGATTGGCAAAACGTTTTATCCGTGCAGGAAAATTTGACGGGGAACCGGAAAAGGATTTTTATGGGAACATTAATGTTCCGTTGAAAAAGGTAGGAAAGCTAATCGTGCCATCAGCAGAAGAAATAGCCAATAACAATAGGGCAAGAAGTGCAAAGCTCCGCATTGCGGAAAAAATATAAAGGTGTAGTTGAAATGTCATCTTGAGCTGTCACCCTGAGCGCAGTCGAAGGGACAGTCGAAGGGGCAGTCGAAGGGGCAGTCGAAAGGTGGAATGTGGATAGATTTCCGTCTGCCGAGGAATGACAAAAGGAACAAAATAGAATGAGAAAAGGATTGTTGGACATATTAAAAGGAAAGTTTTTGGTGAGCGGAGATGCTCCCAAGAACTGGATGTTTTTGTTGTTTGCCTCTTTCTTGGCTGCTTTAATGATTTCCAGTAGTCATAACGCCGATAAAAAAGTATTGGAGATTGCTGAATTGAACGAGGAGGTTCGAAAACTCAAGAGTGAGTTTTTTGAAGCGCGGTCCAGTGTGCAGCAGTTAAAATTGGAATCGACATTGAGAGAGGTGGTGGCCGAAAAAGGATTGTTGCCATCGGAAAACCCTCCCAGAAAAATAAAAGTAAAATCAGCGGAATAGTGGCCATAACCGAAAAAAATATCATGAACAGATTATACCTCGTAGCGGGGGGTCTTCTTGTGTTGGCCATTGCCGTTGTGGTGAAGCTGGTTGATATTCAAATGGTGGAAGGCGAAAAATACAAGGAGTTGGCTTTGAGCCAAACCGAAAAGATGTTCACCATTGAGCCAAATCGCGGTAACCTATACTCCGAAGATGGCAGTTTGTTGGCGGCATCAGTGCCGAAGTATGAGATTCGGTTCGATGCCCAGACGGTTTCCAAAGAAAATTTCCAGAACAACGTAGCTGCCCTATCGGATTCTTTGGGCAAATTGTTCAATAAGCCATCTTCCTATTACAGGCAATTGTTCCGTAAAGCGAGAGCCAACGGCAATCGTTACAAATTGGTGGCCCGTAACGTTGGGTATCTGGATTATGTACGTATCAAACAATTTCCATTGTTCAATCTTGGGCCTTATAAAGGTGGATTTATCGAAACCCATCGCGTGGTTCGTGAATACCCTTTGGGCAAAATGGCCGCAAGGAGCATTGGTTATGAGCGTGTGGACGAAAACGGATACTACACCCGTGTAGGTTTGGACGGTGCGTTTGGCGAATCTTATTTACGGGGTAGGGAAGGCAAGCGATTAAAGCAAAAAATAGCCAAGGGTCAATGGAAGCCCGTAGGTTTGGACAATATTGTGGAGCCTCAAGATGGTCTGGATGTTGTTTCTACCATCGATATCAATATTCAGGATATTGCCCACCATGAACTGTTAAAGCAGCTCGAAAAATACAAGGCCGACCATGGCTGTGTAGTGGTGATGGAAACCAAAACAGGGGAAATCAAGGCCATTTCCAATTTAGGAAGAACCTCAGAGGGTAAATATTACGAAAAACTCAACTATGCCGTAGGTGAATCCCACGAGCCGGGCTCAACCTTTAAATTGATGTCCTTGGTGGCTGCTTTGGAAGATAAGGTGATTGATACCAGTACGGTAATCGATACCGAAAAAGGAAGATACCGTATTTATGACGGTGTCGTAAAAGATTCCAAATGGGGCGGTTACGGAAAAATTACGGCTGCTGAGGCCTTTGCGGTTTCATCCAATACGGCATTCGCGAAAATCATTAATGAAAATTACAAGGAACAACCGGAAAAATTTGTTAACCGTCTTATGAATATGGGGCTTCATAAAAAATTGGGGCTTCCTATTATTGGAGAGGGCGAGCCGGTAATCCGCTATCCCGGCGATAAAGGATGGTCGGGTATTTCCTTGGGATGGATGTCGCATGGATATGAAGTGTCGTTGACGCCTATTCAAACCTTGGCTTTTTACAACGCTATTGCCAATGATGGCGAGTATGTTAAACCTCGATTGATTCAAGAAGTACGCGAAGGCAATAAGGTGTTGAAGCGATTTGATAAGGAAGTGCTGAACTCTTCTATCTGTTCCAGAGAGACGGTCAAGAAGGCCCAACAGTTATTAAAAGATGTTGTTGAAAAGGATTATGGTACAGGGCACAAGCTCTATTCCAAAAACTTTTCCATGGCAGGAAAAACAGGTACCACTCAAAAAAATTACGTGGAGAAAAATCCAGATAAGTTGGCGTATATCTCCTCTTTCGCCGGATACTTTCCAGCGGACAACCCAAAATATTCGTGCATAGTCGTGATTCATGAGCCCGATAAGGAGGAGGGATATTACGGAGCCGATGTCTCCGGTCCGGTATTCAAATCCATGGCACAGAAAATACATGCCATTTCACCTATGGTGGATGAAGTGGATAGCAAGATGATTGAAGACGTGGATTTGGATAAACAATATCAACAATATTATGTCCAAGTACAGAAAAAGTACAGTACCCTACCCAATGTAAAAGGGATGAGCGGAATGGATGCCGTTTCCTTATTGGAAAACCTCGGGATAGAGGTTGAGGTGCGCGGCAACGGAAAAGTCAAGAATCAGTCGGTAAACCAAGGGACCAGCATAAAACAGGTCAAAAAAATAGTATTGGAACTTTCATGAAATTATTGAAGGACATATTATATGGTGTGAGCCTTTCCGCGGTAAGCGGAGATACCAATGTAATGGTGAACAATGTTCATTTCGATTCCAGAAAGGTCGATATGGATGATGTGTTCGTGGCCATTCGCGGCACCCTTACCGATGGGCACAAATACATCCAAAAAGCTGTGGATGCCGGGGCGAGAGCTATTGTGTGCGAAGAGCTTCCTGAAATAATGGTCAACGGCGTTACGTATTTGCAAGTTGCCAATTGTAATAGTGCATTGGCCATAATTGCTTCCAATTTTTATGACAATCCTTCCAAGAACCTAAAATTGGTCGGGGTTACGGGAACCAATGGTAAGACCACCGTAACCACACTTTTGTACAATCTGTTTAAAAAAGCAGGTTTCAAAGTAGGTTTGATTTCTACTATTAAGGTGCTTGTGGATGAGGAGGAATACATAACAACGCATACTACTCCCGATGTGCTTACCATTAACAACTATCTGTCCAAGATGAACGATGTTGGGGTGGAGTTTTGCTTTATGGAAGTAAGTTCGCATGGAATCCATCAAAAAAGAGCAGAAGGACTCCGTTTTGAAGGGGCGATATTTACCAATTTGTCCCATGATCATTTGGATTATCACAAGACCTTTGCGGAGTACAGGGACACTAAGAAAAAGTTGTTCGATGGTTTGCCAAAAACAGCATTTGCCTTGGTCAACATCGATGATAAGAACGGACTCGTGATGTTGCAGAACACCAAGGCCAAAAAATATACCTACGCCTTACAGACCTTTGCCGATTACAGGGCCCAGATTTTGGAAAAGCAGTTCAATGGTCAACTGTTAAAAATAGATGAGAATGAATTATGGTCCAAGCTTATCGGTGACTTCAACGCATACAACCTACTTGCCATATACGCCACGGCGGATATTCTGGGACTGGAAAAATTGGAGACTCTCAGGTTGATGAGCGAGCTGGAAAACGTAGATGGTAGGTTCCAATATTACATATCAAAAGAAAAAATAACGGCTATTGTTGATTATGCCCATACGCCGGATGCACTCAAAAATGTATTGGTTACGATCAATGCATTGAGGACTGGAAATGAAAACGTCATCACCGTAGTGGGGTGTGGTGGTGACCGTGATAAGTCAAAGCGTCCGGTTATGGGCTATATCGCTTCAGAAATGAGCAACCAGGTCATTTTTACATCTGATAACCCTAGAACAGAATCGCCCGAAAAGATCATAGAAGAAATGGAAGCTGGTGTGGAGCCCCAGAATACCAAGAAGGTATTGTCCATAGAAAATAGAAAGCAAGCCATAAAAACAGCATGTAAGCTTGCGGTGGCCAAGGATATCATACTAGTGGCGGGAAAAGGCCACGAGACCTATCAGGAAACCAATGGTGTTCGGGTGGATTTTGATGATTTTAAAGAAATTAAAGAAGCTCTGGCGAGCCTAAAAAAATAATGTAGTCCATGTTATACTACTTGTTCGAATTTTTAGAGAAACAATACCAACTGCCCGGCGCGGGACTATTTCAGTTCCTCACCTTTAGGGCGGCCATGTCCGTATTGTTGTCGCTACTGATCGCCATGGTATACGGAAAGCGAATCATTCTGTTCCTTAAGAAAAAGCAGATAGGAGAAAGTATCCGCGATTTAGGTTTAGAGGGGCAAAAACAGAAAGCCGGTACGCCAACTATGGGAGGGTTGATCATTATCGTGTCCACCTTGTTGCCCGTGATTCTTTTCGCCGACATCAAAAATATTTATGTCATTCTTTTGATAGTGACTACCCTTTGGATGGGCGTTATCGGGTTTGTCGATGATTATATCAAAACCTTTAAAAAGGACAAGCAGGGATTAAAGGGAAGATTTAAAGTGATGGGCCAAGTAGGGTTGGGTTTGATCGTTGGATTGACGCTTTACTTTCACCCGGCGGTCACCATAAAAGAGAAAGACTCCACTACCATTACCGAAAATTTTAAAGTGGAGCAGGTGTATGGCGAAGAAAGCAAATCAGTTCGAACCAATGTACCTTTCTTTAAAAACAACGAACTCGATTACGCCGATTTTATTTCTTGGCTGGGCGAAGGGGCTGAAGAATACGCATGGCTGATTTTTATCCCCGTGGTAATCTTGATTGTTACTGCCGTTTCCAATGGAGCAAATCTTACCGACGGTATCGACGGCCTCGCTGCGGGTTCATCGGCCATAATAGTATTGACCTTGGGAATTTTTGCATGGGTTTCCGGTAACATTCAATTCTCTGACTACCTCGACATCTTTTACTTGCCCAGGGTTGGGGAGTTGGTGGTCTTTATCGCCGCATTTGTAGGGGCCTTGGTCGGGTTTTTATGGTACAATACCTATCCGGCCCAAGTGTTTATGGGAGATACAGGTAGCTTGACCATTGGTGGCGTAATAGCGGTAATCGCCATAATCGTTAGAAAAGAATTGTTGATTCCCATTTTGTGCGGAATCTTCTTTGCAGAGTCGTTATCGGTGATGTTACAAGTGGGTTACTTTAAGCATACGAAGAGAAAATACGGCGAAGGCAAACGCATCTTTTTGATGGCGCCCTTGCACCATCATTATCAGAAAAAATCATATCACGAAAGCAAAATAGTAACCCGTTTTTGGATTATAGGAATTATGCTGGCCATTATCAGCATTGTTACCCTTAAAATTCGATAGCAATGGGTCGCTTAGTGATACTTGGAGGAGGAGAAAGTGGTGTGGGAACCGCCATTTTGGGTAAGCAAAAAGGATTTGAAGTCTTTGTTTCGGACAAAGGCGAAATTAAAAAGAAGTATAAAAAAGTTCTTGAACATTTTGAGATTGAATGGGAGTCTGGTAATCATACCGAAGCGAGAATTCTAAATGCCGATGTGGTGATGAAAAGTCCTGGTATACCAGATAAAGTGCCGTTGGTGAAAGCGCTTGTTGAGAAAGGTATTCCAGTGATTTCAGAAATAGAGTTCGCATCAAAATATACAGATGCAACACTGATTGGAATCACCGGCAGCAACGGAAAGACCACCACTACTATGTTGACCTATCACCTTTTAAATAATGGTGGGTTGAACGTGGGAATGGCGGGTAATATTGGTGATAGCTATGCTAAAATGGTGGCAGAGCAAAACTTTGACCACTATGTGTTGGAGATTAGCAGTTTTCAGTTGGACGGTATTGTGGATTTTAAACCACACATCGCCATGATCACCAATATAACACCGGATCATTTGGATAGATATGAGTACAAGTTTGAAAACTATATCGCATCCAAATTTAGAATAGCCATGAATCAAGATAAAAACGATTACTTGATTTATGACTACGATGATGAAGTGATTCAAGATTGGTTAAAAGAACACCCAGTTCAATCCAAATTGGTTCCTTTTTCTGTCAAAAGAAAATTAGAAGAAGGGGCTTGGTTGGAAGACAAAACGATAAAAATAAAATTAGAACATAAAACCTTGGAAATGAGTGAAGATATTTTGGCCTTGGAAGGTCAGCACAACGTAAAAAACACGATGGCAGCCAGTATGGCAGCTATGCTGGTTAAGGTCAGAAAAGAGACCATTCGCAATAGCATACAATCTTTTCAGGGCGTGCCCCATAGATTGGAAAAGGTGTTAAAGATCAACCATGTGGAATATATCAACGATTCCAAAGCAACCAACGTAAATGCCACTTTTTATGCCTTGGACGGCATCAAAAAGCCCATTGTTTGGATTGTCGGTGGCGTAGACAAAGGAAACGATTATTCCGAGTTGATGCCCATGGTCCGTGAAAAGGTGAAAGCCATTATTTGCTTGGGCGTGGACAACTCCAAGCTAATCGATGCTTTTGGAAACGTAATCGACCTTATGGTCGAAACCTATTCCATGGAAGAGGCAGTAAAGGTAGCCTATAAAGTTGCCGAGCGTGGTGATGCCGTTTTATTGTCGCCCGCCTGTGCAAGTTTCGACCTTTTCAAAAATTATGAGGATAGAGGAGATCAATTTAAAAATGCAATAAAAAATCTGTAAAACGTGTTGCAAGTATTCAAAAATCTGAAAGGTGATAAAGCCATTTGGGGCGTAGTGGCCCTCTTGGCACTTTTCTCATTTTTGCCGGTGTACAGCGCCAGTACCAATTTGGTGTACGTCAACGGTGATGGAACCTCCTTGGGGCATTTGGTAAAACACGCTGTGCTGTTGTTCTTGGGCTTCGGTATTATATATGCCGTGCACAGGATTCCTACGCATTATTTTAAGGGGCTATCCATTATTGCGATGCCCATTGTTATCCTGCTTTTGATTTACACCTTGACCGTGGAAACACGAATAGGCGGGGTGACAGCAAACCGCTGGATAAAAATTCCGTTGGTGGGAGTCAATTTTCAGACCTCCACACTGGCGGCCGTGGTTTTAATGATTTGGATTGCCAGATACCTCACAAAGATCAAGGAAACAAAAATCACCTTTAAAGAGAGTATTTTGCCATTGTGGTTGCCAGTTGCATTGGTGGTACTATTGATTTTGCCCGAAAACTTTTCAACTGCTGCCATCATTTGTTTGATGGTGTTGGTGCTCTGTTTTTTAGGCGGGTATCCTTTGAAATATTTGTTTGCCATGGTGGCCACAGGAATCGTGTTCGCTGGAATGTTCCTTTTTGTATTGTTCAAAGCGCCGGAAGTATTGCCGCAACGTGCGGGAACTTGGAAATCAAGGATAGAAACTTTTATTCATCCAGAACAAGCCGATAAAGATGACTTGCACCAATTGACCTTGGCTCAAATAGCTGTAGCCGAAGGCGGTGTAGTTGGTAAAGGAGCAGGGAAGAGTGTGATGAAGAATATGTTGTCTCAAAGCACATCTGATTTCATTTTTGCCATAATCATTGAAGAATATGGATTGTTGGGAGGGGGAGCTTTGTTGTTTTTCTATCTGTTGCTTCTATTTCGGATTGTCGTGGTAGCGCACTCGTCAAAAACGGTTTTTTCAAAATTACTGGTAATAGGGGTTGGATTGCCCATTGTTTTCCAGGCCTTTATCAATATGGCGGTAGTCGTTCAGTTGTTCCCTGTAACGGGTCAGCCGTTGCCCTTGATCAGTATGGGTGGAACCTCTATTTGGATGACCTGTATGGCTATCGGAATTGTGTTGAGTGCGAGCAACAAAAAAGAAAATTTGGAGGAGCAATCCGATGGAATAGATGAAACAAATCCTTTAGAAGTATTAAGTGGACAGATATAGGTTTATACTTTCTGGAGGAGGAACGGGAGGACATATATATCCCGCCGTGGCCATAGCGAACGAGTTGAAGCGGAGATATCCAGATGCAGAATTTCTGTTCGTAGGGGCCAAGGATAAAATGGAAATGGAAAAAGTACCGCAAGCCGGATATGAAATAAAGGGCTTGTGGATAAGTGGAATACAACGGAAACTGACATTGAGAAATCTCATGTTTCCATTTAAACTGATAAGTAGTTTGTTAGAAGCGCGCAAAATAGTGAAACAGTTCAAACCCCATGTGGCCATTGGCACGGGTGGTTTTGCGAGCGGACCATTGTTGCGTATGGCCGAAAGTTCTGGTGTTCCCTGTGTGTTGCAAGAGCAGAATTCCTTTGCTGGAATCACAAACAAACTATTGGCGGGAAAAGCAGAAAAGATATGTGTGGCCTATGATGGCATGGAGCGCTTTTTTCCAAAGGAAAAGATCGTAAAAACAGGAAACCCCATCCGTACCGATTTGGTAGATGTGAAAGTAGGAGCGCAAGAGTCGACTACATTTTTTGGTTTAGATGGTGATAAGAAAACCGTACTGGTTTTAGGTGGAAGTCTCGGAGCTCGAAGAATCAATCAATTGATTGAAAAGGAACTTGGGTTTTTTGAAGAAAAAGGATTGCAGGTGCTTTGGCAATGTGGCAAACTGTATCACGAAGAATACAAAAAATACGAATCGGATACGGTAAAGGTTTTGGCTTTTGTCAACCGAATGGATTTGGCCTATGCAGCAGCTGATATCATCATTTCCAGAGCAGGAGCAGGTTCGGTTTCGGAGCTTTGTTTGGTGGGTAAACCAGTGATTTTTATTCCATCGCCCAACGTTGCGGAGGACCATCAAACCCAAAATGCAAAAGCTTTGGTCGCTAAAGATGCAGCCATAATGTTGCGGGAGAGTGAGCTAGATGCTGCTTTTGAAAAAAATTTTACGGATGTAATGGATTCGGAAGAGGTTCGAGAAAAATTAGGAAAAAACATCAAAAAAATGGCCATGCCCAAGGCCACGGAACATATTGTGGATGAAATTGAGAAATTATTAAAAAAGTAATGCAGGGAAACGATTTTCAAAATATTGAGAAGTGTCACCTCGAGCGCAGTCGAGAGGTACGGTTGTTCTCAAATTTTGTTCTCGACTGCGCTCGAACTGACAGGAAGGCTGTATGAATTTGAAAGATATACATAGCGTTTATTTTATTGGTATCGGAGGCATAGGTATGTCTGCCTTGGCGCGCTATTTCAAATTTGTGGGCAAGGAGGTTGGAGGATATGACCGAACACCGACCCCCATCACCGATGGCTTGATGGAGAAAGGTATATCGGTACATTTTGAGGATAATGTCGATTTGATTTCCAATACCTTCAAGCATCCAAATACCTTGGTGGTGTACACGCCGGCCGTACCCGCTTCGCATTCTGAATATCAATTTTACAAGAATAACGGATTCAGTCTAAAAAAACGTTCCGAAGTGCTGGGGATCATAACCAAAGATTCATTCTGTTTGGCAGTAGCAGGCACACATGGAAAGACCACAACCACTTGCATCTTGGCTCACTTACTCAGCGAATGTGAGTTGCCTATGACTGCTTTCTTGGGTGGGGTTTCTGAAGATTTCAACAGCAATTTTGTGTTGGAAGGTACCGAATATTCCGTAGTCGAAGCGGATGAGTTCGATCGCTCGTTCTTGCGTTTAACCCCCACCGTTGCTTGTGTAACATCGATGGATGCCGATCACTTGGATATTTATCGAACCAAAGAGGCATTGGAACATTCATTCCATGAATTTATTGAACGAATCAAGCCTGATGGAAAGTTGTTTGTGCGCAAAGGACTTCCTTTGGAAGGAATCACTTTTGGTATTGAAGACGGAGCCGATTACTGCATAGAAAATATTGAAATTGAACATGGAGCCTACATATTTGATCTGGTAACGCCTTCGGAGGTTATCAAGAGCGTAAAGTTCAGTAAACCAGGAAGACACAATTTGCTCAATGGATTAGCTGCTTTTGCGATGGCGGTGCAAACGGGATGCCCACCACACCGCCTTGCCAAAGCTTTGGGGACTTTTAAGGGCGTTCAGCGGAGGTTCTCGTACCAGATAAGGGAAAAGGATTTTGTGTTTATCGATGATTACGCCCATCATCCCACAGAGATTGGTGCAGTGCATCAGGCGATTCGGGAAATGCACCCAGGAGAGAAAGTTACCGTAATCTTTCAGCCCCATCTTTTTTCACGAACACAAGATTTTGTGGATGATTTTGCCACAAGTCTTTCAGATTTTGATGAGATCATCCTGCTGGATATTTACCCAGCAAGGGAAGAACCGATTGAGGGAGTCACTTCTCAATGGCTATTGGATAAAATTGAGAACCCTAATAAAAGGCTGATATCAAAATCGGCTTTATTGGAAGAAGTAAAAAACTGCAAAGCAGGGGTATTGGTTGCTCTTGGTGCAGGTGATATTGGACTGGAAGTACCAAAAATCAAAAAAGAATTGAGTTATGCGCATTAATTGGGATTACATAAAGCTGACATTTTTGTTGGTCGCCGTGGTTGCGCTTTACGGTTTCGCCGAGCAAAGAAATCAAAAAAGATTGGTGAGTAATGTCACCATAAAATTTGTTGGTGACAACAATTTGTATTTAACTGAGGATGCGGTTAATAAATTGTTAATACAAAATTACGGAGCCCTAGAGAATACGCCCAAAGAACAGTTAGTTTTGAATACTATAGAGGAGGTTGTGCTATCCAATGATATGGTCAAAAATGCCCAGGTGTATCTTACTGTAAACGGGGAACTTGTATCCAAGATTGTTCAGCGAAAGCCCATTGGAAGGATTGAGGGTGTCTCCAAATTTTATTTGGATGATCAGGGCGAACGTATGCCTTTGTCAAAATATCATTCGGCAAGGGTTCCCATTATCACAGGAAAAATTACGGGCAAAACCCTAGAGGATGCCTATGTGATTTTGGACTATATCAATAAGGATGATTTTCTAAGGAAAAATGTCATAGGGATACATATTGAAGAAGAAGAGAAATATCAGCTCAGGTTCCGTATGGAGAATTTTGTAGTGAATTTGGGCGGAGTGGATAACCTGAACAAGAAGTTCAGCAATTTTATGGCCTTTTATGCAAAGGCAGCCAAGGACAATTCCTTGGAGGATTATGCAACAGTTAGTTTGGAATTCAACAATCAAGTGGTTTGCACCAAAATTTAAAGTATGGAACAAGGTAATTATTCAGTTGGGTTGGATATTGGAACTACCAAGATCGTAGCGATCATCGGTAGGGAAAATGAGTATGGAAAAATTGAGGTTTTGGGCACCGGACGATCTAAAAGTTTGGGGGTGCACCGTGGAGTGGTCAACAATATCACCCAGACCATTTCGTCCATTCAACAAGCGGTGGAACAGGCCGAGTTGAATTCAGGTCTTAAAATTGGCTCTGTTGTGGTGGGTATTGCTGGTCAGCATATCCGAAGCTTGCACCACAGCGATTATATTACCCGACCCAATTCAGAAGAGGTAATAGACAATGAGGATTTGGACAAATTGTGCAACCAAGTGTACAAATTGGTGATGCTTCCCGGTGAAGAAATCATCCATGTGTTGCCACAGGAGTACAAAGTGGATGGTCAATCCGAGATCAAAGAACCCGTTGGAATGTACGGAGGTCGATTGGAAGCCAACTTTCATGTGGTTGTCGGTCAGGTATCGTCCATAAAAAATATTGGTAGATGTATCAAAAGTGCCGGATTGGATCTTGGGAATATCACCTTGGAACCGCTGGCATCTGCAGATGCAGTGTTGAGTCAAGAAGAAAAAGAAGCCGGTGTGGCTTTGATCGATATAGGTGGCGGAACCACGGACCTTGCTATTTTCAAAGACGGAATCATTCGTCACACCTCTGTTATCCCATTTGGAGGTAATGTGATTACTGAAGACATCAAAGAAGGCTGCTCCATTATCGAGAAGCAAGCTGAACTATTGAAGATAAAATTTGGTTCTGCTTGGCCGGGAGAGAACAAGGACAACGAAATCGTGTCCATTCCTGGTTTAAGAGGCCGTGAGCCCAAAGAAATCACATTAAAAAACCTTTCCAAGATCATTCACGCACGTGTTGTGGAGATTGTGGAGCAGGTGTATGTGGAGATCAAGAACTATGGCCACGAGGAACAAAAGAAAAAATTGATCGCAGGAATTGTACTTACTGGTGGAGGAAGCCAATTGAATCATTTAAAGCAATTGGTGGAATACATTACCGGGATGGATACAAGAATCGGTTACCCCAACGAGCATCTTGCAGGCGACTCTGACGAAGAAGTTGCCAGCCCATTGTACGCAACGGCCGTTGGATTATTGATGAATTCCCTGGAGGCCAAAAAGAAAAACCATATCGTGGATGAAGAAGAGATACACGAAGAAGAGGTTTTGGTGGGCCAAGAAAACGATATGGGAGCTAAGGCAAATGTGGCTTCACATACGGAGAGAAAATCCATTTTTGACAAATGGTCAGAAAAGTTGAAGGACTTTTTGGACAACGCAGAATAATAACCCCATAAGAGAAACACAACTGTCATGAGTAAGAACACTGAATTTGACAACATCGCTTTTGATTTGCCCAAGAACAAGAGCAACGTAATTAAAGTTATCGGCGTAGGCGGTGGCGGTAGTAACGCCATCAATCACATGTTTCAAGCCGGAATCAACGGAGTGGATTTTGTAATCTGCAATACCGATGCGCAGGCTTTGCAAAACAGTTCCGTACCCAACAAAATCCAATTAGGGGTTTCCCTTACCGAAGGATTGGGTGCTGGAGCCAATCCCGATGTTGGTGAACAGGCAGCTTTGGAGAGCATGGAAGACCTTAAGGCCATGTTGGACAACAATACAAAAATGGCATTCATTACGGCAGGAATGGGTGGTGGAACCGGTACAGGTGCAGCTCCTGTCTTGGCCAAACTCGCTAAGGAAATGGATGTTCTTACGGTAGGTATTGTTACCATGCCGTTCCAGTTCGAAGGCGCCATGCGTAACAAACAGGCTCAGATTGGGATTGAGAAACTTCGTGCCAATGTGGATTCCTTGATTGTAATCAACAACAATAAACTTAGAGAAGTATACGGTAATCTTGGGTTTAAGGCCGGTTTCTCAAAAGCGGATGAGGTTTTGGCCACTGCGGCAAGGGGTATCGCAGAGGTAATTACCCACCATTACACACAAAACATTGACCTTAGGGATGCCAAGACGGTGCTTTCCAATAGTGGCACGGCCATTATGGGCTCCGCAGCAGCATCTGGTTCTGCACGGGCTACCGAGGCTATCATGAAAGCTTTGGACTCCCCATTGTTGAACGATAACAAAATCAACGGGGCCAAAAATGTATTGTTGCTCATTGTTTCCGGTTCTCAAGAAATAACCATTGATGAAATCGGTGAGATCAATGATCATATTCAAATCGAAGCAGGTCATGGAGCCAACATTATTATGGGTGTAGGTGAAGATGAAAGCTTGGGTGAAGCCATAGCGGTAACAGTAATTGCCACTGGTTTCAATGTGGATCAGCAAGACAATATTGTGAATACCGAATCCAAAAAGGTGTTTTATACCTTGGAAGATGAACAAACAGCAGAACAAGATTTAACTCCCGAAACTACATCTGTACAAGAAGTGAAGGTTGAAAAAACACCGACTCCTGAACCCGAGCCGGAGCCAACACCAGAACCAACTGTGGTGAAACACACCTTGGAGATGGAAGAGGAACAAGAGGAGGTGGCCCCAAAAATTGAGGCAAAAGACCCAGATTTGATTCCTACCACCAATTACATCAGAAACTTTAATGTGTTTTACGAGGAAGTGGTTGCCGAGAATGTAGATGATGATTTTGTAATTATTGAGGCTAAGAATGTAATCAATAATATAGATGTGGTTGATGCCGAAGAAGTGTCGGTAAAGAACAATGAGGACCAGTTTACACTAAGTTTTGATATGCCATTGAACAGTCAGCCTGAAGAAGAAGATGAAAAAGAGCACACGGTGACCTTTAATTTAGACGATGATGGTTTGGGGGATGTGGAAGTGAACGATTATGTGGAGGTAAAACCTGTTTTGGAGTACAAAAAAGAGGGGGAGACCCGATACGACCTCCAGGAATACATGGAGCTGGAGGAAAAATTGACCGGAGCAAAGTCCAAAGCGGAAACCCATGAACCAAAAATGGTGGAAAATGAACTTGTTTTTGAGAAGAAGACCGTAAAGGTTGAAGAAAAAAGTGAAGGTTCAGGGCAAAACGAAGAAACTACGAATAGTCTTGATCCAATGAACAGCTCCATCAGCGATATTTTAAAGAATCGTGCCGATGAGCGCAGGAGAAAGCTGAAAAACTTCAACTATAAGTTCCAGAACAACCGCAATAGCATAGACGATATAGAAAAAGAGCCCGCGTATAAACGCCAAGGGGTGGATTTAAACGATGTTCCAAAGGAACAGAAAGTATCCAGGACCTCGTTGGGAGAGGATAGCAACGACGATTTACAATTGCGTTCCAATAACTCTTTTTTGCATGATAATGTTGATTAGTAGTGTTTAAATTAACATCCATTTAAGTGGATAGCATAAGCCCGGAAGTAGCGTAACTTTCGGGTTTATTTTTTATCTTCGCGAACTAAATCAGAACACATGGGTTTGCAAGAAAAGGTAATGACAGAAATGAAGGCCGCAATGAAGGCAAAGGATACCGTTGCCTTGGAGTCCTTGCGAGCAGTTAAGTCTGCTATCTTGTTGGCAAAGACCGATAAGGCCGGTGGCAATGAATTGTCTGAGGAAGAAGAGGTTAGATTGGTTCAAAAATTGGTAAAGCAACGTAAGGATAGTGCTGCGATTTACCAAGAACAAGGTCGTGAAGACTTGGCCGAACCGGAATTGGCGCAAGTAGCTGTAATCGAAAAGTTTTTGCCCGAACAGCTTACGCAAGAAGAAATTGAAAAAGTGGTCGTTATGACCATTGATTCTGTAGGAGCTTCGGGAATGCAAGATATGGGCAAGGTAATGGGAATTGTTTCCAAAGAATTGGCCGGACAAGCCGATGGAAAAACCATTTCCGCCATAGTAAAGGCTAAATTGAGTTCGTAAGTAAAATAAATGGCCCAGTAGTTCAACTGGATAGAATATCAGATTTCGGCTCTGAGGGTTGGGGGTTCGAATCCTCCCTGGGTCACGGATAAGCGAAAAAGCTTCGCGTCAAATCAAGTTTAATTGAATTTGAAAGTGAAGCTTTTTGGTTTTCAGAATACAAGGTTTCGGGAAATTCAATTCCCAGGCAATAAAAAAGAGGGTGTCTAAAAGTCTTCATAACTTGATTTGTCAGGTTGAGCCTGTCGAAACCAATATTGATTATCAGTAGTTGAAAATATTTCGACAAGCTCAATATGACATCGCCTTACTTTTTTGACACCCTTTTTTTTACTCACCTCATAGGGTTCCCCAATAACTTTATCGACTTGGATAAGTGACCAATTTATTGGGTTATCCACATCTTAAAATTAGTGATCTAGCCCCAGTAAGGCGGCAGCCTCTCCAAAACTTTCAGGCATTTTGTCCGCTATTCCACTGGTCTCGGCCACGTTGGCGGGTACCAATATATATCGTAGCATAAAAGTTTCATCGTTTTGAATATTCAGTACATTAAATCCTGGATCTGCCATTCGCACGACTATACCGTTTTCGGTAGGAGTATCCTTAATGTAGAAATCAAAAAATGCGCTTTCAAGTGAGAATGGTAACATGTGAATGTAATTATAAGTATCCACCTTGTATTTTAGATAAACCAAAACAACGGACCCGGACTCAACAAAGTCACCAATATTGACTTCTGGGGTTTCAATAAACATTTCTCCAAGGTCAGGTACAGGTTCATCCCACTGAATAAGTTGCCAATCTGAGGCAACAACATTGGCATTTCCGTCCTGGCCATCTATGCCATTTGTACCATTTACCCCGTCTTTTCCGGGAGGGCCTTGTGGTCCCATCTCCCCGTCCTCACCGGAGCAAGAAACCAGTGTAATACTCAGACCCATGAAAAGATAAAGGGCCATTTTTGCAAAATTCAGATTTGTAGTTTTCATAAAAAAAATATTTAAAATTAATATTGGGTTATACTGCTGGTTAGGATGGTTAAAAAAACTGTAATGGATTTATCCTCTCCCGATTTGTTTTACACTTATTATTTATTGTGGTTCAATTCTAAGCGTTTTCGACTCCAAAATTAGAAAGCGATTTTGAGTAATTTTAGCCCAATTGACGGATGCCCGTTTTGGGTCGACGGATGAGGTGTTTCAAAGGATGGGATAGATTTGAAGTAAGATAAAACCTACGAATTTTTATAAAAATGATCAATCAGAACATTTTTGACCCGTCACAGTTCAATGTAAAAGAGATTTTAAATAATATGTAAGGTCTTAAAGGTTTGGAGACCTCTATAAACTATTCATTGTTTGGAATGTTCTCAATATACAAAGGTCAGTTTTTATGGATTGCATATAAATTTGTTGGGAGCATTGCCCTTTGGCATCGTTTTGTTGATGTATATGTCCCTTGATAGTTTTTTGGATGTTTTCCGAGGATTATCATTGCAACCCAAAACAAACTTTTTTCCCTTATTTTATTGAGTCGACTTTTGTGTTGGACCTGTTGTTGAGTGCTTTGAACCCTTTACAGTTAACATTTTGGTTCACTTGGAACAAGATGTTGGACAACAAGGGAATTTTGAAGGCCTCCAACGGACATAATAGCTTTAAATGAATATCTTTTATCTGTAATAATTGCCTTTTGTATGTCATCCCGAATGTATTTCGGAATCTCATTACACTAATAATCAGAAGCCTAATGAGAACCTGAAACCTAGGCAGGCAAGTTTAGGTTGACGAAGGTATTGTTTATGATAAAAATCCGGATAATCGAATATTCTGTTGTGTCCGGTCGAAATCAAGCAACTTTACTGATTTTTTTGGTAGATGCGTTCTTGTTTATTTTAGCAAAGAGAAGGGGGCCATTTACTGGTTTGGTTACAAGGTCGTTTGCACCTAACTCAAAAATTTTCTTTCTTGTTTGGCTGGTATTGTCAGCAGTAAGCACAATTATGGGAATCTGGGGGTCACAGTCAGCTTCCCCTTTCCTAATAATTGATGTTGTTTCAAATCCATCCATTTCAGGCATTTGCAAATCCATCAAAATAAAATCAAAATGCTTTTCCTTCATTATTTCCAGCGCTTCTTTCCCGTGGTTGGCTATCGTAAGCTTTGCATTGCTCCAATTCTTTTTGAACAGCATTTTCACCACGGTCTGATTCATTTTATTGTCCTCTACATAAAGGATATTACCAGTTTCCATAGTAATATCGGATGGGGCTGTTTTTGATTTTTCGCTTGCCAATGCTTGGTCTTCGTCAATCTCAAAACCTAAATTTAATTCACAAATGGTGCCTTGATTTGCATTGTTTTTAAGGTTGACGGTTCCTTTTTGTAAGTCCACGTAAGTTTTTACGATGTAAAGGCCTAGTCCCAAACCACTGAATTCCCGTTTATCCCTAAAAGATTTCTTGGTAAAGGATTCATATATGGTACTCATCTTTTCTTTGGAGATGCCAATACCTGTATCCTTTATTGTAAAATTTAAGGTGGCACGGTCATTATCTTTTTTAGAATCGATATCAATGGCCACGCTCCCTTGATTGGTGAACTTAATGGCGTTGTCCAAGATATGACTTAGTATCTGGACGAGTTTCCCCTTGTCTCCGACAATTCGGGTTGGTAAAGCACTTGAGATTGACGTATTGAAGTCTAAACCTTTGGCCTTGGCCTTTTTTTCTTGTAATTCGATCACCTTGGATAAGGTTGATTTTAAATTGAAGGGAACCTCTTTTAAATCTTGGTCGCCTTTTTCAATTTCAGTAAAATCCAGTATATCCTCGATGTATCCCAACAAGTTTTTTGAGGAGCTCAAAAGCATTTTACACTTCTCTTCCAGATTTTCTTTTTCTTTATTTTCTTGCAGTGAAGTGGCGACACCCATAATCAAGTTGAGCGGTGTCCGAAGTTCGTGGCTAATATTGGACAGGAAGGATGATTTTATTTCGTTCATATCTTCCGCTCGTTGAAGTGCCAGCATTTGATTTTGTTCATTTTCCATCCTTAGGTCACGGATCCTGTTGATCATGGAAATGGATAGAAAGACAATCTCCAATCCAATACCGAATTTTGCCCCATTGTCGGTAAAAAATGAATTTGGGATGGTGTTGAAGTTGTTGAGAATAAATACGATAAATCCTAAGACCAAAAAGGAGATACCAATGATAAAATAAGGATCTACCTTGATTTTTTTTACCTTCATTACTACAAGAGATACAATCATATGTAATAGCACCAAAATTCCAATGGCGTTGGCAAGCGGATAGCAGTATTCGAAAGATGGACTTAGGGCCAGCGCAGCTACCCCGACCATTATGGCAAAACCAAAAAACTTATTTGTTTTATGCAATAGGGGGCTGTTTTTCTTTAAGTCGAGAAAGGTGTCGCCATACTTTCCAAAAAAGAAGAGAGATACAAAGGCAGTGAGCAATACTGCTCTATTGGACAGCCAACCACCTTGTGGGGTGAAATATTGGTGGAAAAACCCATCCAAGGAAAATTGCATCAAGGCAATAAAGAGCACATAAAGTGCATAGTAAACAAATGCTTTATCTTTTAAGGCAAAGAAGAAAAATAGATATATGAGACAGGCCAAGATCAAAATACCATAAAAGAAACCGTAAAATACCTGCTCTTTATAGGTTAGGACAAAAAAATTGGTCTCTGGGTATAATCGCATTGGTAACATCACTACCTCTCCATCGCTTTTTAGGTGGATGTATCCCTGTATTTTTTGATTAGGTTCAAGCCCAATGTCAAAAATTGATTTTCTGTGCTGTATGGTTTTTGTTGCAAACGGCATTTTATCGCCACTGTATTGTTGCTCCACCTTGCCGTTGTTATCCACAAGATATAAATTGACAATATCCGTAATGGGCCGTGCGGTTTCCAGATAGTACTGTTTAAATTTAGATGACCGGTTTTCCAAGCTAAATGTCATCCAGTAGTGGTCGTTGGAAAAACCAAGGTTTTCTTCTAAGCCCGATAGCGGAACAAACTCTAGATTAGGATTGTTTCTAATTTCATCAAAACTGTATTCCTTTTGTCCTGCCAATAAAACAGATGTTTCCGAGCGAAGCGAAATAGCCTCGCCATTAAAGTCAGTTTGATCAAATTGTGCGTTGGAAACAAGGGGGTACAGTAATAAAACATATACCCATATAAGTAGCCCTTGTGGGATTATCTGGCGCATAAAGTAGGTTTTATGGAAACCGCCCTTTGGGAAGACGGAATCATAATTTTGGTTTAATAAATCAACGTTCAAGGTATATCATTAGTGCCATTAACCTCGGGGAACTAACAATGATTAGATGTAATTCAAAAAAACCTCGATGAATAACAATCTAAATTGAAAGGAATCGCCTTGGTTCTTGACTAAACTAATCCATTTAGGGTGCTTTCCACTTTATTTTGGATGACTAATTAGATGATATGAACAAAATTTTAGTAGTTCTTTTTTTAGTTATTGGTGTTTGGAGCCGTTCCCAAACCACAGATTACAACACTAAAAAAGGATATGCTGTAAACGGATATGATGTGGTTTCCTATTTTGATGGAAACCCATCGGAAGGTAAAAAGGAGTTCAACACAGTGTACGATGGTACGGAGTTTAAGTTTTATAATCTGGAGAATTTGAACAGGTTCAAGAAAAATCCAACTGCCTATTTGCCAAAATATGGAGGCTATTGTGCCTATGCCGTTGCCGTAAACGGTAAAAAAGTAAATGTGGACCCAGAAACCTATGAAATAAGGGGCGGTAAATTGTACCTGTTCTATAATAAAGGAAAGAACAATACCTTGCAGTTTTGGTTGAATGAGTCCCCAAACAAACTCAAATCCCAAGCGGATAAAAACTGGGAGAAAATAAAAAATTGAATATTCTTTCTATCTTATACTCAATTTCATCAAGAAACGATTAAAAACCAATAACTAAATACCATGTTCAAATCTTCCTTGGAAACCTTGGAGCAGTTCAAAAAAGTACTGTCGGAGTTGCCCAAAGATTGTTATTCCCAGTCTTGTGAAATCCTTTCCAACGCTAGCATAGGTCAACACACAAGACATATTATTGAACTTTATCTTTGTTTGTTAAAGGGGTATGATATTGCCAATGTTGCCTATGATCGTAGGGAACGCAATTTAAAGATCGAAGAGGATTTGGTGCTTGCCTTGGAACGGTTGACCTTTATCCAAAAACATTTGGAGAAACCTAATAAGGCGATCAAGGTGAACTACGAACTGGATGGAGAGGAGAATCAGCTCGATTCAAATTATTTTAGAGAGGTGATGTACAATTTGGAACATACGATACACCATCAGGCATTGATCAAAGTGGGAATTAGACACTTTTCCACCCAAGAAATTCCAGCATCTTTTGGTGTGGCACCATCTACCATACAATACAGAAAGGCATGTGCACAGTAAGTTTTATAATTTCAGGGAGCAGGCGTTTCATTACGTCCAATCGAGACGAACATATCTCAAGACCATTGGCCTTGGAGCCTAAGGAGGAAGCCATAGGTTCGGCAAAGGTGCTATTTCCAATGGATCCCAAAGCGGGTGGCAGTTGGTTTGCCCTCAACGATAACGGCTCGGTCGCTGTGCTTCTCAATGGTGGTTTTGTGAATCATGCCCCAACTGGAAATTACGCCAGAAGTAGGGGCTTGGTGCTTTTGGATGTAATAGCATCCCAGCAGCCGTATGAGCTGCTTCAAGCAATGGAACTGCGGCGAATTGAACCCTTTACCTTGGTTCTGTTCAATGGTAAATTGTTGGAGTTTAGATGGGACGGTCACCAAAAATATTATAGACCATTGGATGCAAGCAAAAACCATATTTGGTCTTCGGCCACACTTTATAAGGATGAGGTGATCAAGCAAAGACGCAACTTGTTTCAGAAGTTTATTGATCGAAATTCCAAGATAACCCCTAAAGATGTTGTTGATTTCCATTCCAATAACCACGATGATTTTGAGAACGGATTTATCATTGATCGCGATTCAGGTCTTAAAACCTTTAGTGTAACCCAAGCTGTTTTGGATGACGAGGAAATTGTGATGCGTCATTTGGATTTGTTGAACGATAAATTTTTCGAAGTGCCTTTTTCGCCCACACAACTCACCTTGTAACTGTGATGGATTCATTAAAATTGATATGGCATCGAATCACCCACTGGGAATATTGGCCCTTTTGGATGATTTATTACCCTATGTTTCCCGTTTGGTTGTATTATTCCATTAAAGCACGTTCCATCTTCTTTTTTAATGCAGCCAATCCTGGAATGAAAAATGGCGGTATGGCCATGGTATCCAAAATGGACATCTATAATATGATTCCGGAAGGGTTTATTCCCAAAACACTCTTTGTCCAGAAGGATGAGTCTCCTGAATTGGCCTTGGAACGTATTTTGGCTTCGGATATCAGCTTTCCGTTCATTGCCAAACCAGACATCGGCATGAAGGCCTTTGGCGTGGAAAAAATCCATGACATTGATGAGTTCCAGAAGTATATACGTTGGACGCCGTCTGATTTTTTGGTGCAGGAATTAATTCCGTATCAGAACGAAGTGGGCATATTCTATGTACGCAAACCTGGGAAAATCAAAGGTAAAATTACTGGAGTCGTTTCCAAGGAATTTTTGTCCATTACAGGGGATGGAGAAAGTTCTATGGTGCAACTTATTAAAAAGAACCCGCGAAGCCATCTACAATTAAAAGTTTTAGAACAAAAATTTGGTGACCAGCTTCAACAGATTTTGGATCAAGGAGAGGAATTTGTTTTAGTGCCTTACGGTAGTCATACACGGGGAGCCAAGTTTATTGACATCAGCCATAGAATCAATGATGGTTTGTTAAAGACCATAGATGGGATATGTTCCCAAATAAAAGGTTTCCACTATGGCAGATTGGATGTGCTTTACAAAACCTACGATGAGCTTTGCGAAGGACAAAACTTTAGCATTATCGAGGTGAATGGTGCAGGAGGGGAGGCTACCCATATTTATGATCCAAAACACTCTTTATTATGGGCATGGCGAGAAGTCGCCCGCCATTGGGGAATACTATGTGCCATTAGCATTGCAAACAAAAGGGCAGGTTATTCTTACCTTAGTTTTAAGGATGGAAGGGCCATGTTAAAGCAAACCGGTGCCTTACAGGCTCAGCTAAAGTTTTAGTGTTTGTTTAAAGAATCTTCTCGATATAACTTACCATGGCATTCGGTTCCGTTGTAGGTGCAAACCGCTTTATAGGTTTCCCTGTTTTGTCAATTAAAAACTTGGTGAAGTTCCATTTGATTTTTCCGCCCAGTAAGCCGCTCAATTGAGACTTAAGATATTTGAATATAGGATGGGCGTTGCTACCGTTAACATCAATCTTGGCAAACATAGGAAAGCTTACACCGTAGTTTGCTTGGCAAAACTCTTGTATATCTTCTGCATTACCAGGTTCTTGGTTTCCAAACTGGTTGCAGGGGAATCCCAAAACAACCAGTCCTTGATTTTTGTAATTTTTATAAAGCGCTTCCAAACCTTCATACTGAGGGGTTAATCCGCATTTACTTGCGGTATTCACCACAATAATGGTTTTGCCCTTGTATTTTTCCATGGACTCTGGGGTGCCATCCAAACGTGCTGCTTCAAACGTGTAAAATTCCATAGCTACTTTTTTTGTTTATTTATAAGGTGTTTCAGTGCTCCTGTGGACCAAAGGGCCCAAAGTATCAAAACAGGCTGAAAAAACAGACGAACGAATCTTTTAAGGTCGGTGTCCAGTCCAAAGGCATCAATGCCATTGGTGTATTGGGAAATGTTCCCGGGGAATATCAAAACATAGAAAATGGCCAATATAATGCCGACTTTAACCTTGTATTTTACTAAAAATACCATAACCAGTCCCAAAATAATCTCAACAACGCCAGAGGATACCACAACAAAATCCATAAAAGCATCACTGGTGGGCAACCATCTGGGGACCTGAGCTTGGAACTCTTCCCTTTGAAAGGTTAGGTGGCCCACACCGGCCATCATCATCAATAGGCCTAAAATAACTCTAAATATATTCTGGGTAGAACTTGTGGTCGTGCTCATTCGAAATTTTTTCAGGTTCCTTTAAATATAACCATATATAACCTGAACACTTGAGGGAAAGTCCTAAAATCTTACCAAAAATTAAGAGTTATCCGCTGTCAGTTCCATTTTGTGTTTGATAGCGTTCATGATAATAGGAGCGTGGACGCGCGAGTTTTCGATAAACCATTTATGGGTTTCCATGCCACCGCAGATGACCCCTGCCAAAAACAAGCCATCAACATTGGTTTCCATCGTATCGGGGTCATAGGAAGGGAGTCTTTTGGGGTCGTCGGATAGTTCTATACCCAACTTTTCCAAAAAAGCAAAATTGGGTCTATATCCGGTTAAGGCGAGTACAAAATCGTTTTCCAAAGTAACTTCGCCTTCTGGCGAATTAATAACGATTTGATGAGGTTTTATTTCCTTTACTGTTGAATTGTAAAAGGCTTTGATGCTGCCTTCCTCAATTCGGTTGATGATATCCGGCCTTACCCAATACTTTACTCTTGGACCCACTTCTGGGCCCCGAATCACCAAGGTTACCTCGGCTCCTTTTCGCCAACATTCCAAAGCAGCATCTATAGCGGAGTTGCTGGCTCCGACTACCACCAATTTTTGACTGGCGTAAAAGTGAGGATCATTGTAATAATGAGAAACTTTGGGCAAATCTTCACCTGGAACATTTATGTTGTTGGGAAGGTCGTAAAATCCTGTGGCCACCACTACATTTTTGGCTCGATACTCGTTTTTATCGGTTTTTACAGAAAAAAAAGCTCCTTGCTTTTCGGTGTCGATAACCTTTTCAAAAAGATGGATGTTGAGCTTATTTGATGTTACGATCCTTCTATAATATTCCAGGGCCTCGTTGCGTTTGGGCTTCGCTTCTTTACTGATGAAGGGAATTTCGTCAATTTCCAGCTTTTCCGAAGAGGAAAAAAACTGCATGTTCACTGGGTAGTTGAAGAGCGAGTTTACAATGGGTCCCTTTTCTATGATGATATAGGAAATGCCTTGTTTTTTTGCTTCCAATCCGCAAGCAATCCCAATGGGACCACCCCCTATGATTACAACATCAAATTCCTGCATTATGCTATTTCTTCTTTTAATTTTTTAATGGTTTCGGTTGGGTTGGCACTTTTAAAAACAAAACTGCCAGCGACCAGAACGTCCGCACCATGATCGATCAATTTTTTGGCATTACCTGCATTGACGCCCCCATCAATCTCGATCAAGGTATTCGTATTTTTACGATGTATCAATTCTTTGAGGTCGGCCACCTTTTGGTAGGTATTTTCGATAAAGGATTGCCCGCCAAAACCAGGGTTGACACTCATTACGATTACAATGTCAATATCCTGTATGGTGTCTTCCAATAATTTGATGGAGGTATGTGGATTAATGGCCACCCCAGCCTTCATCCCTTCAGCTTTTATGGCTTGCAGGGTTCTGTGCAAATGGGGACATGCTTCGTAATGTACAGTTAAATGATCAACGCCTAAATCGCTAAAGGTTTTAATGTACTTGTCTGGGTCAACAATCATCAAGTGGGTATCCAACGGCTTTTTGGCATGCTTGGCGATGGCTTGTATCACAGGCATTCCAAAGGATATGTTCGGCACGAAAACACCGTCCATAACATCCAAATGGAACCAATCGGCATCACTTTGGTTCACCATTTCGATTTCTTTTTGAAGATTGGCAAAGTCGGATGCCAGGAGCGAAGGGGCAATCATTGATTTGTTCATAGTACAAAGTTAGCCAATTACCGTCATCCATAAACGAAAAAAACTCCGGTAATCAGCCGGAGTTTATTCATCAATCAAAAAACGAACAGTCATGATAAACTGTTATATCTTACTAAATTACAACTTTCCTGCCAAAAATCAAATTTAAGGATAGTTTAACTGTAATTTATGGCGTATTTTTTACACTTTATCCCAAATATGTCTTTAAAATCTTACTTCTGGAAGTATGTTTTAATCTGCGGATGGCTTTTTCCTTGATTTGACGAACTCTTTCCCTGGTAAGGTCAAAAGTTTCACCAATCTCTTCCAAGGTCATGGAATGTTGTCCTGCCAAACCAAAATAAAGCCTGATTACATCAGCTTCACGAGGGGTAAGGGTTTCCAGAGCACGCTCAATTTCGGTACGGAGGGAATCGTGCAAAAGTTCCTTGTCCGGGTTAGGGGACTCACCACTGCGCAATACATCGTAAAGGTTGGAATCCTCACCATCGATCAAAGGTGCGTCCATGGATACATGGCGACCGGAGTTTTTCAAGGATTGCTTTACATCTTCCACGGTCATGTCCAATTCTTTGGCAATTTCCTCTGCAGATGGTGGGCGTTCGTGCGCCTGCTCCAAGAAAGCAAATGTTTTGTTGATCTTGTTGATGGAACCAATTTTATTCAATGGCAAACGAACAATACGGGATTGTTCTGCCAATGCTTGAAGAATGGATTGGCGAATCCACCAAACGGCGTAAGAAATAAATTTAAATCCACGGGTTTCATCAAAACGTTGTGCCGCTTTGATAAGCCCCAAATTTCCTTCATTGATCAAATCCGGAAGTGTCAATCCTTGGTTTTGGTACTGTTTTGCCACAGAAACCACGAACCTAAGGTTGGCTTTAGTTAATTTTTCCAAGGCTACTTGGTCTCCCGCTTTAATTCGTTGTGCCAACTCCACTTCTTCATCGGCGGTAATCAAATCTACCTTACCAATTTCCTGCAAATACTTGTCCAACGATGCGGTTTCCCTATTGGTAACCTGTTTTGTAATCTTTAACTGTCTCATCTAAAAAATCCCTTCAAATTAAATTTGTGAACCGGAGCTCATTAGGTTATACGTTGAAAAAACTAAAAAGTTACATTTTGGTTACATTTTTTTAAAAAAAGAAAGCCCCAGGCAACTGCCCGGGGCTTTTATTCACTACTAAGAAGTTTTAATCTCTGTCCCTTCTTGGTTTTCTATCGCGATTTCCGCCTCTGCGGTCACCACCACCTCTACGGTCACCACCTCTATCATTTCGAGGTGGACGTTCTTGATATCCTTCAGGTTTTGGCAACAAGGCTTTTCTTGATACCTTTTCCTTTCTGGTTCTTGGGTCTAGACCGAAGTACTTTACATCAAAAACATCTCCCATGTTTACCACATCGGATACATTTTCGGTACGTTCCCATGCCAGTTCGGATACGTGAAGCAATACTTCGTTCCCTGGTGCATCGGTGTATTCTACCACAGCGCCAAAGTCTAGCATTTTGATCACTTTAACCTCATAAACACTTCCCACTTCTGGTTTAAACATTAATGAATCTATCTTGGCCAATACGGCATCGATCCCATCCTGATCTGTACCAAGGATTTCCACAATACCTTCTTCGGTATCTGGGTCTTCGTTGATCACAATTGTGGTGTTGGTTGTTTTTTGAAGTTCTTGAATCACTTCTCCACCTTTACCGATAAGTGCACCAATAAATTCACCTGGAATAACTCTGGTAACAATTTTTGGAGCGTAAGATTTAACCTCTTCTCTAGGCTCGGCAATAGTTTCGATAAGTTTGCCCAAAATATGCGTTCTGCCATCTTTGGCTTGCATCAAAGCTTTCACCAAGATTTCGTAAGAAAGTCCTTTTACTTTAATGTCCATTTGGCAAGCCGTGATACCATCTGCGGTACCGGTTACCTTAAAGTCCATATCTCCCAAGTGATCTTCGTCACCCAAGATGTCGGATAGTACAGCATATTTACCAGTTTCGGTATCTGTGATCAATCCCATAGCGATGCCGGAAACAGGTTTTTTCAACTGAACACCAGCGTCCATCAATGCCATAGTACCGGAACATACGGTTGCCATAGAAGAGGAACCATTGGATTCCAATACTTCGGAAACTACACGTACCGTATAAGGACAATCTTCTGGAATCATCCCTTTTAGGGCACGTTGAGCCAAGTTACCGTGTCCTACTTCTCTACGTGATGTACCACGAATTGGACGTGCTTCACCAGTGGAGAATGGAGGGAAGTTGTAATGCAAATAGAAGGTTTCTTCGCCTTCGAAAGATGGCATGTCTATTTGGTTGGCCTCTCTTGACGTACCCAAAGTAACCGTTGCCAGTGCCTGTGTTTCACCACGGGTAAAGATGGCCGAACCGTGAACGGAGGGCAAATAATCGATTTCACACCATATAGGTCGAACATCTGTTGTTTTACGACCGTCCAACCGAAGTCCTTCTTCCAATGTTAGGTTTCTAACGGCTTCTTTTTCGGTTTTGTGGTAATATTTGGAAATTAAATCACTGATTTCTTCCAATTCTTCTTCGGAAAAGGATGCTTTGATTTCTTCTTTGATGGCTGAAAATGCCTCGCTGCGTTCTTTTTTGGAGGAACCAGCCTTGGCCACTTCATAAACCTTGTCATAGGCCATGTCGTGGATTTTTTTCTGAAGTTCTTCGTCTTCAGCTTCTGATTCGTACTCACGAACTTCTTTTTTGCCGAAAGCTTCTGCCAATTTTATCTGTGCGTCACATTGTACCTTAATGGCTTCATGGGCAAATTTGATGGCTTCCACCATTTCCTCTTCGGAAATTTCGTCCATTTCACCTTCTACCATCATTACAGAATCTGCAGAGGCACCGATCATCATATCAATGTCGGACTCTTTTAATTGTGCTCTGGTCGGGTTGATAATGAATTCACCGTTAACCCTACCCACGCGTACCTCCGAAATGGCGCACTCGAACGGGAAATCTGAAAGTTGAATGGCAGCGGAAGCAGCCAATCCAGCCATGGCGTCAGGCATAACGTCTTCGTCATGCGACATCAACTGGATCATAACCTGCGTTTCGGAGTGGTAATCCTTAGGGAACAAAGGTCTCAATACCCTGTCCACCAAACGCATGGTCAATACTTCACCATCACTAGGTCTGGCCTCTCTTTTAAAGAAACCACCTGGGTAACGTCCTGCGGCAGCAAATTTTTCGCGATAATCAACGGTAAGTGGCAAAAAGTCCACGTCCGAAGCTTTGTAATTGGAGACAACCGTACACAATAGCATACACTTGCCAGATTGGACAACAACAGAGCCGTGGGCCTGTTTTGCCAGTTTTCCGGTTTCAATAGAAATCTCTCTACCGTCACCTAGGTCTATGACCTCTTTAAATGTCTTTGGAATCATAAAATTAATCTTACCTAACCAATATGGCCAGGTTGTTAAACATTGGGTCTACCGCCATCCGGGCGGTCGGGTTGTGTTGTTGTTGTGTGTGCTTGGAAGCACTTGACCAATGAAAAACTATTTGTAGCTTTTTGTGTTTGCCCAGTGTTAAGCCGGGACTTTTTTGTTGAAACGTGTTCAACCAAAAACAAAGGGGAAGCCAATGCCTCCCCTTGTTGTTTTATTTTCTTATACCTAATTCCTTGATTAGAGTACGGTATTTTTCAATATCTTTTTTCTTTAGGTAATCCAAAAGACTACGTCTTTTACCTACCAATGCCACCAAAGAACGCTCGGTGTTATAATCCTTGTGGTTGTTTTTAAGGTGTCCTGTTAAGTGGTTGATACGGTGAGTGAACAAAGCAATTTGCCCTTCCGTAGAACCAGTGTTGCTCTCAGAGCCGCCGTGTTTTTTAAAAATCTCGGCTTTAACTTCTTTTGTTAAATACATTCCAATATTATTTAAATGATTTTTATGTATTGATTGATAGTTCCTCTGACCTTCAAAGGACAAGCAATCAGCGTGCAAAGATATGTTTTTATTTGAAACCTAAAGACTTATTGAATATAAACTTTTGAGGTTGCCATATCGAAGATGCCTTATAAAGGATTGTCTAAAAAGACTTTCGTCTCGTCATTCCGAACTTGTTTCGGAATCTCACTAGATTGATTTTTTATTATAATGAGAACCTGAAACAAGTTCAGGTTGACGGTAAAATAAAAGAGGTTGTTTAAAAAGCAACAAAAGTTTGAATTTGTCAGGTTGAGCGCAGTCGAAACCCATTGATTATCAACATGCTTTAGGTTCTCGACTGCGCTCGAACTGACAGATAACTAGCTTTTTGGACAGCCCCTTTTTAATCTCTTACAGGTTGATTGGTAATCAAATCAATATAGAGATTGACTTTTTTCTTCAAATCCCTGCGATGGGTAATGAAATCCAAAAAACCATGTTCTTTCAAAAACTCGGATGTTTGGAAACCATCAGGAAGATCTTTCCCCGTGGTGTCCTTCACGACTCTTGGTCCGGCAAAACCGATCAGTGCTCCAGGTTCCGCAATGTTGATGTCTCCCAACATGGCGTAGGATGCAGTTGTACCTCCCGTTGTAGGGTCCGTACATAAAGAAATGTATGGTATTTTGGCCTCTGCCAATTGCGCCAATTTAGCAGATGTTTTTGCCAATTGCATCAACGATAGGGCGGCTTCCATCATACGGGCACCCCCTGATTTCGAAATCATTACAAAGGGTACTTTTTTTCTTTTGGCCACATCTATGGCGCGGGATATTTTTTCACCTACCACACTTCCCATGGAACCTCCGATAAAAGCAAAGTCCATACAGGCCACAACAATATCTTTTCCTTGAGACTTGCCAACTGCAGTTCTCACCGCATCTTTTAAACCTGTTTTTTTCTGGGCAGCCTTTAAACGATCCGAATATTTTTTTGTATCCTCAAACTTTAAAGGGTCTTTGGAGGTCATTTTTGTATCAAGTTCACGGAACTTATTGTCATCAAAAAGAATTTCAAAATATTCTTTGCTTCCTATACGAACATGATAATCATCTTCCGGGCTTACATAGAAGTTTTTGGCCAAATCCTCGGCCTCAACAATCTTACCGGTAGGGGACTTATACCAAAGCCCCTTGGGAGTGTCTTTCTTCTCCTCGGTAGCGGTCTGTATTCCTTTTTCCTTTCTTTTAAACCAAGACGACATGCAATCAATATTTAGTTAGACAAAAGGCTTACAAGGTGTTTACGTTGTTCAAATCCTCGAAAGCTTTTTTCAAACGAGCCATAAAGGTTTTTTCTCCTTCTCGAAGCCAAACTCGGGGATCATAGAATTTTTTATTGGGTTGGTCGTCACCATCAGGGTTGCCTATCTGTGTTTGTAGATAATCCTTTTTTCCCTGTATGTAATCGCGAACACCTTCCAAGAAAGCGTATTGCAAATCGGTATCAATGTTCATTTTGATAACTCCGTAACCTATGGCTTCCCTGATTTCTTCCAAAGTGGAACCTGAACCTCCGTGGAATACAAAATCGATGTGATTGTGTTCTACTCCATATTTTTCTGTGATAAACTCTTGGGAGTTCTTTAGAATTTTTGGAGTCAATTTTACGTTACCTGGTTTGTATACCCCGTGTACGTTGCCGAATGCCGCGGCAATGGTAAATCTTGGGCTTACTTTCGAAAGTTCTTCGTAAGCAAAGGCTACTTCTTCTGGTTGAGTGTACAATTTAGAATCGTCAACATCGGTGTTGTCCACACCATCTTCCTCACCTCCTGTAATTCCCAACTCAATCTCCAAAGTCATATCCATTTTGCTCATGCGCTTCAGGTATTCTTTGCAGATTTCAATATTTTCTTCAAGTGGTTCTTCGGAAAGATCGATCATATGCGAACTGAAGAGTGATTTTCCGGTTTCTTTGTAATGCTTTTCACTGGCATCCAAAAGCCCATCAATCCATGGCAGCAATTTTTTGGCGCAGTGGTCGGTATGAAGAATTACGGTTGCTCCGTAGGCCTCTGCCAATTGGTGAACGTGTTTGGCGCCTGCAACGGCTCCAAGGATGGCGGCTTTTTGGTCTTCGTTGGAAAGTCCTTTACCTGCATTGAACTGGGCTCCTCCGTTGGAAAACTGGATAATTACGGGAGCGTTTAACGTTGCCGCAGTTTCCATTACGGCGTTAATACTGTCCGAGCCGATTACGTTTACTGCCGGAAGTGCATATCCGTTCTCTTTTGCGTGGTTGAAAATTGCCTGTACCTGATCACCGGTCGCAACACCGGGCTTGATATTGTGGGACATAGTTATATTGGTTTCGAATTTAATAGGGAACAAAAGTAATAAAATATTTGCTCTAGAAAGGATAATTGATCCCTATGTTGAAGACGGCCCTTTTAAAGTTGTAACCATCAAACCAACGATCCGACCCAACTTTGGCAGGGTTATAGGTCTTGAAGCCTACATCCAGACGGAAAACAAAATAAGTGAAATCGTAGCGTAGGCCGGCTCCTGTGCCCAATGCGATGTCTCCCAGTGAGGCAAACCCGCTAAATATGGCATCCGGATTGGTTTCATTGTCGAATACGTTCCAAATATTGCCTGCGTCTGCAAAAAGAGCGCCCTTTACATTGCCGGCAATAGGGAATCTGTATTCCAGGTTTAGGGCGAGTTTTAAGTTAGCTTCGTTAAAATCGTTTATGTTATCGGTGCTTCCGGGCCCCAGTTCGTAAGCGTTCCAAGCTCGGTTATCATTTGATCCCCCGGCAAAGTAACTTCTTACAAATGGTATATTGTCCGAGTTGCCGTAAGGAATGGCAATTCCGGAGAAGCTTCTGAAAGCGATTACCTGTCCCCCTCCTATGCTCCAATGACGGATATAATCAAACTCTGTTTTTACATATTGTGAATAGGGAACCCCAAAAACAAGGTATTGGCCATTGTCGTTTTCGTTGTAGGGAATTACATTGGTGAGCAGGGAAAGCATACCGCCGGCACTTTCCAGTTTTATTCGATATTGGTAAAAGTCCAAATCGTTTATTCCAGACTTGCTGTTTTTTGTGTGCGCAAAGTTGGTGGCAAAAATAAGGTTGTTCTCCGTTAACCTTTGGCGTCTTTCTTCAATACTGTTTACTTCATCAAACTGATCATTGTCTACCGTCAGTGTTCCGTTCAACACATCATTTGCGAAACTATTGGCACCGTCGGGAATGGAAAGGGTGGGGTCGTCGGTATCTAAATCATCAAAATAGGATGCATTTTGAGGGTCGTCTTGGAAATCATCGGCAATATCGTCCAAGTTTGAAAAGGTGTTTCTATATACATTGTAGAAATTGTCCGGGTTTACATTTCGAACAAACTCTACGTTCAACAATTCAATATTGTTTTTTAAGCGAGTGGAAGGAGACCAATTATAGGATAATACCGAGTTAAGGGATTGTTTGTCCAAACCAATGTTACGCTGAAAATTGGTACCGGCCGATAATCTGCTTTGGGGCAGCATATAGTAAGGAATTATCCTTTCGGTATTGAACGGTAGCCAAATTCTAGGAAATGTGATGTTGATGTCCCCACCGAGCTCCGAGGTGAAATTTTCGTCCGACAAGGATGCATCGCTCAACAAACCAATTGATCCCCTTGCGGAAATGTTAAGGGTTTCTGCACCTCCAAAAACATTTCTTGTAATAACGGATGTACTAAAAGCGGTGCCGATTTGTTGAATGTTGGAGTGGGTCACATCAAAATTCAAATTCAGGGAATACTTGGACTTGGCGGCCAAATAAATGTTTGTCTCCAATCCGGTTTGTGTGGAATCGGGAATAAACTCAATATTAGGGTATTTAAAAGTGTTTAGGTTGGTAATTTGCCGGTAGGTCCTGATTCGGTCCAAATCCCTGTAAATACTATCTTTTTCAAAGAAAATGGCATCGGCAAGAGCTTTGGGTCTATACCTAAGTTTACCACTATAATAAATGTTATAGTTTTCGTAGGTTTCACGTTGTAGGGTGTCGGTATCCCCGTTGATGTCATAATCAGCGTAAATGTTTATTTCTTTGTGTCGGGCAACCTTGTATGGGTTAATAGAGTCGGTACTGGTGCTTGTGCTTCTAAATTTGTTGATGTTCAATTGCACATCCATCAATTTGTCATCGGCAGAAATAGTGGTGTCACGAAGGATATCGTAATTGATTGAGCTTTCCTGAAAATTATAGACTCCCGAATTCCGGAATAAATTGGTCAAGCGTTCCCGTTCTTGGGTAAACTTGCCCAAATCAAATTGATCCCCTTCCTTAACAAAGCTCTTGTTGGCAGCGATGGCATAAATTGAATCCAGTTCCGGAGACGAGATATTTTTCTGAAGCGTATCTATAATGTAAGGTTGGTTCAAGGTGATGCTATACTCAATACTGGCCTTTCGATTTTTATTTCCGTTGATTATCTGATATTCTCCTGTATTGTTAAAGTATCCTTTGCTATTGTAATAGGCTTTTAGCTTGTTGATGGATTTGATGGTTTCGGCCGTATCGATGATTACGGGTTGCTCCCCGATATTTTTCAGGAATTCGCTAAGTCCTTTTACAAAAAATGATTCCCCAAGCCGGTTCACCTGTTTTTCGGAAAGCAGGTTGTTCAGGCGTTTTTCTCTTTTCTCTTTTCGGTGCAGCCAATCTTGAAATGAAGAATCTGGATTTTCCTTGGCGAGGTTGTAAAGGTTCAATTTTAAGGGGTAGCCTAAAATACTACTGTTCGGTTTTTGCCTAATCAATCCCTTTACCTCACTGCTGTTTACTTTTTCGTCATCGACTAAAATGGTGTTTTTGGTGAGCAATAGCTCATCCTCCTCAACCTTTTTTAAGGTATTGCAACCCAAAATGCTCAGCAAAAGCAACAATAACCCTATTTTTGCCCAGTCGCACGTTACACCAAAAGAACCATTCATAGAAGCCAAAAATACACGATTTAGATGGTTACAAAAAACCAAATTAAACTAGTTGTTAGCCTTAAGCAAAAAAAGTACCGATCTCAACATCGACTCTTTGTGGTCGAAGGTAAAAAGGTAGTGAACGAGCTACTGAAGTCTGGATTGAGACCGTTTCACATTTTTGTGGACGATACCGGATCAACGGAAAAATTCAAAGAGGCAACACTGGTTTCCCAAAAGGAGTTGAAGCAAATGAGCAGCTTAAGCCATCCGAATGGGGTGTTAGGGGTTTTTCATATGACAGAGGCTAACGATATAGCTGTTCAGGATTGGGTGGTGGTGCTCGATGCCGTAAGGGATCCAGGCAATTTGGGTACCATAATTAGACTATGCGATTGGTTTGGGGTAACACAATTGGTATGCTCACAAGATACGGTGGATTGTTACAACCCTAAAGTGTTGCAGGCCACCATGGGCTCCATTGCCAGGGTACATATTGCTTATGTTGATATTAAGAAATATTTGAATCAAACAGACCTTCCGGTTTATGGTGCGTTTATGGATGGTGCATCGGTTTATACATCTGATTTGCCCGATAAAGGTATTTTAGTGATGGGTAATGAAGCCAACGGCATTTCTAACGAAGTGAGTGATTTTATCTCAAAAAGAATCTCGATTCCCCAGTTTGGCGCACCCACTGCCGAAAGTTTGAACGTAGCCACGGCAACCGCCATTTTGTTGAATGAAATACGAAGGTAGTTTTTGGAACTTGATTTTGATGCCAGAAGTCAGAAGTCAGGAGTCCGATGCTCGATGTCGGAAGTTTGATACTTGAACTTATTGCATACTGCCACTCCGTTACTGGTTATTGAATTATTCTGTTGTTGAATTTTGAATCAGGAGTCAGAAGTCAGAAGTCGAGTGCTGTCTTTTGGAATTTGAGGCTTAATTTTTGGAGTTTGATTCTTACTATTCAAACGTAAAATTGATGAAGATTCCCCGGGTGCGCATTGCAGCTATGTTTCCTGTCCAGGGACTGTTAGGGTCGGCATCGGGAACCAATTCGTCCGTAAGGGCAAAAACACCGCGAATGGATGGCGTGAACTTAAAGTATTCGGTGTAAAAATCAATCCCAAACCCAAGTTCATATCCATACACATTTTGTTTCATCCTAAATTGGCCGCTGCTGTTATCGTCCAGGCTGTCCTCATTGCTCCCTAAATTGATGGAGGCATACACCCCGCCAACAATAAATGGTCTCCAGTTTCCGATTCTGCGGGTACTTGCCTTTAACAACAGCGGGAATCTTATGTAGGTGGAGCGCACTTCGCGTATAGCTTCCGCTTGTGTAGAAAACCCAGGAAAACCTAAGGTTCTGGAGGTGTAGAGCAGTCCAGGTTCAAAACGTGCGTCCAAAAACTCGTTGATTCTAAGTTCGCCTATCAGGCCAACATTAAAGCCAATACTTTTATCTACCAGAATGTCCCTTCCAATATCATCCTTATATTCAAATTGAAAATCGTATTGGTTAAACCCAAGATAATACCCCCAGTTCAAAAGTTTCTTATCCTCATTTTGAAGGTTTACAATGGGGTCACCACCAAATTGGGCCAAGACAGCGGTGTTAGATACTATTAATAGTCCAAAAAGGATAAGAAAATTTTTCATTAATCTATTTTGAAGCCACATAAATGGACGCTACACCCATCGTCTGTGGTTTGTTCTCTACTCCTATAAACCCGATTTTCCTCAAAATATTGTTGAAAGCCTCTCCGTGGGGGAAAACGGATGCCGATTCGCTTAAGTAGGTATAAGCTGACCTGTCCTTGGAAAACAGTTTTCCTATGGACGGCATTATATGTTTGGTGTAAATTTTATAGCCCTGCTTAAAAGGGGTTTTGGTGGGAACCGAGGTTTCTAAAACCAAAAAATGACCTTCAGGCTTTAATACGCGATAGATTTCCTTCAGGCCCTTTTCCAGATTTTCAAAGTTTCTGACCCCGAAGGCCACAGTGATCGCATCAAAGGAATTATCCTCAAAAGGAAGGTTTTCGCTATCGCCAACGACCATCTCAATGGTACTTTGGAGGTTCTTGTTGGATACTTTGTTTTTGCCAACTTCCAACATGCCCGGGGAAAGATCCAGTCCCACTATTTTTTTGGCACCTGTTTTTGCCATGGCAATGGCAAGGTCTCCCGTGCCCGTTGCTATGTCCAAAATGGAGTTTGGCGATTTGTCCTTTAAAAAAGCCACGATGCGCTTGCGCCATTTTACATCTGTTCCAAAGGAAATTACACGATTGAGACCATCGTAATTTTCCGATATATTATCGAACATTTGCCTTATCTGGTCTTTTTTGCCAAGCTCGGATTCTTTGTAGGGCGTTACCTTTTTCGACATCGCTTCATTTTGCTGGCAAATATACAACTTAGCTTAAGGGATGAAGACAAAATTATTTATGTAATTTTGCCCTCCAAAGGGGTTTATTTTCCGTATTTGGTTAAAAGTATGGAGTTTACATATAGCATACCATTCTTAGTATCATTTGTAACGTGCAAATGGAGTTTATTTAAAAACACATCCTATTCTAATTAATGAGAATCATTATTGCAGGTGCTGGTGAAGTTGGATTTCATTTGGCCAAATTATTGTCCTACGAGGCACAGGAGATCACTTTGATCGATACCGATAAGGAAAGATTGTCCTATGCCGATAACCATTTGGATATTCGCGTGCTTCGGGGCGATGCTACATCGATCCAAGTATTACAAGATGCCCAAGTCGATGGCTCCGATCTGGTAATCGCGGTAACAGCTTCGGAAACCACCAATTTAACCCTTTGTGTGCTTGCAAAACAATTGGGCTGCAAACGTACCATGGCCAGAATTTCCAATACGGAGTTTATGGACAATCGTGATATTATCAAGTTTGAGGAATTGGGTATTGATGAACTGATTTCCCCGGAGCGCTTGGCCGCCACGGAAATACAGTTGATGCTCAACCAGTCCGCTTTTAACGACACCTATCAATTTGAAGAAGGTCTGCTGACCATGTTCGGGGTAATTCTTCCCAAAACCGCACCATTTGTAGGAAAGATGGTGAAAGAGGCAGCCCGAATTTTTCCAGAACTCAATTTTATGCCCATCGCATTACAGCGAAAAGGAACCCAATTTACTTTGATTCCAAGGGGTGACACCGTTTTTAAAGAAGGTGACCAGGTGTATTTCATCACTTCGGATAAAGGAGTGGAAGAACTGTACAAGCTTTCCGGCATGCAAAAACAGGAAATCAAGAATGTAATGATTCTTGGTGGGAGCAAGGTTGGTTATAAAACAGCACGGGATCTTTGCAACAAAAAATTCAACGTAAAACTGATTGAAAAAAACAAGGAAAAGGCATTTGATATTGCCGATGAGCTGCCCCATGCCCTTGTAATAAACGGGGATGGGCGAAATGTGGAGCTTTTGGAGGAAGAAAACCTGGAATCCATGGATGCCTTTATAGCCGTTACCGGGAACTCCGAGACCAATATTATGTCCTGTTTGGTCGCCAAGAGCAAAAAGATCAAGAAAACGATTGCTTTGGTGGAGAACATGGACTATTTTCAGTTGTCCCATTCCATTGGCGTGGATACCCTTATCAATAAAAAACTCCTTGCCGCCAACAGCATCTTTAGATATATCCGAAAAGGAGAAGTTTTGGCGCTAACCCGTTTGAACAATCTGAATGCAGAAATCTTGGAGTTTGAGGTAAAAGCATCCTCATTGGTTAACGGTGAAATTATCCGGGAACTGAATTTTCCCAGGGAAGCGAGTATCGGTGGGGTGATCCGCAACGGGGAAGGAATTATTGCCCTCGGTGACTTTAGAATTGCCGAAGGGGACAAAGTAGTGGTCTGTTGCTTGCCCAAGGCCATTCCAAGGATAGAAAAGCTGTTCCTGTAATGAAGCTCAACACGCGAATCATAATCCATATAATGGGACTTTTGTTGCTTTGCAACGGGTCTTTTATGTTATTGGCCGCTTTGGCCAGTGGAATTTATAAAGATGGTGCCACCATGGATATTATGTTGGCCGCTATTGTGACCATGCTTTTTGGTATTATGGCCATGTTCTATACAAGAGGACATAAAAAAGAGGTCAAAAAGAAAGAAGGGTATATCGTGGTGACCTTCGGTTGGATCATCATGTCCATTTCCGGTATGCTTCCGTATCTTTTTTCGGGAGCAATCCCTTCCATTACCGATGCATTTTTTGAGACCATGTCGGGTTACACCACAACAGGAGCCTCAATTTTGGACGATATTGAAGCATTGCCCGAGGGAATCTTACTTTGGAGGAGCCTGACCCATTGGATCGGGGGAATGGGTATTATTGTGCTGGCAATAGCCATTTTACCACTTTTGGGTATTGGGGGCATGCAATTGTTTGCTGCAGAAGCACCTGGCCCGGGAGGGGATAAGCTTCACCCTAGAATAACGGACACGGCCAAAAGACTGTGGCTCATCTATTTTGGGTACACGGTTCTAGAAGCTTTGTTATTGAAGTTTGCCGGAATGTCATTTTTCGATGCCATCAATCATGCATTGGCAACCATGTCAACGGGAGGGTTTTCCACCAAAAATGCGAGCTTGGCCTTTTGGAACGATCAACCTTTGATCCAATACATCGTAATTCTGTTCATGTTTTTGGCAGGGAGCAATTTTGTACTCAGCTATTTTGCATTGACTGGAAAGGTACAGCGCATCCTTAAGGATGAAGAGTTTAAGTACTACCTTGGTTTTGTGGTGATTTTTGCCATTGTAGTTGCCCTGGGTATTTATTTTAGGGCCGATGTGCCAGTATCTGATTTTCACCCAATGGTGTTGGGAGAAGTAGAAAGCGCCGTTAGGCATGGTTTGTTCCAAGTGGTCGCAGTAATTACCACAACGGGTTTTGTATCAGCTGATTTTACTTCTTGGACACCCTTTTTAACAGTTTTATTTTTTGGGTTGATGTTTCTTGGGGGGTCGGCAGGTTCAACCGCAGGGGGTATTAAAGTAATGCGCCACCTTTTGATTATCAAAAATGGTATTATGGAGTTTAAGCGGACGTTGCACCCGAACGCTATAATTCCTGTTCGATACAACCAAAAAACGGTTACTGAACATATTGTTTACAATGTAATAGCCTTTTTTGTGCTATATATGTTGTTATTTATCATCGGCTCGTTGGTGCTTGGTTTCTTGGGCTTGGATTTTGTATCTGCAGTTGGGGGCTCTGCATCTTCTCTTGGAAATGTAGGCCCGGCTTTGGGTAGTTTAAATCCAGTGAGCAACTACAACAGCCTTCCTGCCGCAGGAAAATGGTGGTGTAGCTTCTTGATGCTTTTGGGGCGTTTGGAACTCTTCACCGTTCTTATTGTGCTGACCCCATACTTCTGGAGAAAGACCTAATAAAAAAACCTCCTGAAGTTGTACTCCAAGAGGTTTTTAAAATTGTTGATGAGATACTGAATCAAGTTCAGCATTACGTCTCAATATATTTAAAGTACTGCCTTAATTCGGGCAATGGCTTCTTTCAATTCTTTTTCTGATGCTGCGTAGGATATACGAATGCAATTCGGGTTTCCGAAAGCTTCGCCGGTAACCGTTGCCACGTTGGCGTGCTCCAATAAATATAGGGAGAAATCGGAAGCATTGTTGATGGTAACTCCGTTCAAGGTTTTTCCAAAGAAATCGGAAGTATCCGGGAACACATAAAATGCACCCTCGGGAACGTTGAGGTTGAATCCATCTATTTCACCCAAAAGCTGAAGAACAAGGTCCCTTCTTTCGTGGAACTTGTCGATCATAAATTGGATTTTGCTCACAGGGGCCTCCAATGCGGTGATTACTGCACGTTGCGCTATGGCGTTGGCACCGCTGGTCACCTGTCCTTGCAGTTTTGTGCAGCCCTTGGCAATCCATTCCGGTGCACCGATGTAACCGATTCGCCATCCTGTCATGGCGAATGCTTTGGATACACCGTTCACGGTAATGGTTTTGTCGTACATACCATCAATGCCTGCTATACTTACGTGTCCACCTTCGGTAAAATTGATATGCTCATATATTTCATCGGAAACCACATAAATGTCAGGGTGTTTTTTAAGTACCTCGGCCAAACCTTCCAACTCTTCTTTGCTGTACACCGAACCACTTGGGTTGCACGGTGAACTGAACCAAATCATCTTTGTTTTTGGTGTGATCGCAGCTTCCAATTGCTTGGGCGTCATCTTAAAATCGGTATCGATTTGTGTGAGGACCTCTACAGGAACCCCTTCGGCCAACTTTACAATATCGCTATAGCTAACCCAATAAGGGGCTGGTAGAATTACTTCATCACCAGGATTAAGAACCACCATGGCCACATTAAAGAGCGATTGCTTCGCACCTGTGGAAACCACAATTTGGTTCAAACCATAATCAAGTTTGTTATCTCTTTTGAATTTGTTGGAAATCGCAGTTTTTAATTCCGCATATCCATCAACCGGCGTATAGCTACTGTAATTCTCATCGATGGCCTGTTTTGCGGCATCTTTGATAAAATCAGGGATGTTGAAGTCGGGTTCACCCAAGCTCAATCCTATAATATCCTTTCCTTCATTTCGTAATTCCCGTGCTTTGGCTGCCATTGCCAAGGTTGCTGACGTGGACATGTTTTGAATCCTGTCAGATAAGTGGTTGCTCATTGATACTTCGTTTTTACTGATATTGGAGCGTTGGTTTTTTACCTAGCTCTTTTAAGTGTTTGAAGTGCGAAATTATAGCTTTTCTGGTAGTTTTATATTCGTGGTAAGGCAAATTGAACTCCTGAGCAGTCTGTTTCACAATTTTGGAAATATTTGTGTAATGTATGTGACTGATATTGGGGAAGATGTGGTGTTCTACCTGATGATTCAACCCGCCTGTAAACCAGTTTACAATTTTGTTTTTGGTACCAAAATTCACCGTGGTGAACAATTGATGGATGGCCCAGGTGTTTTTCATATTTCCCGCTTCATCAGGCAATGGGGTCTCCGCATGGTCCACAATATGCGCCAATTGGAAAACCACACTCAGAATCACTCCTGCAACATAGTGCATAATAAAGAATCCAAGCAATACTTGCCACCAAGCGACATCAACAAAAACCATGGGTAGTACTATCCAAATGGTTATGTAGATTACTTTTGTTATGACCAATGTACTCCAGTTGATTACGGGGTTTGGTAATTTGCCGTAGCTCAATTTCCTCTTCATGTAACGGTACATTTGCTGGAAATCAGTGGTGATGGCCCAGTTAAAGGTCAATAAACCATAAAGCAAAATGGAATAGTAGTGTTGAAATTTATGGTGTTTTCTCCACTCGGCGTGTTTGGAGAATCGCAGTACCCTGCCAGCTTCCATATCCTCATCGTGTTCGTGGATGTTGGTATAGGTATGATGAAGCACGTTGTGCTGAACCTGCCAGTTGTAAACGTTGCCCGCTAGAATGTAAATACTGCTTCCCATGAGTTTGTTCACCCATTTTTTATTGGAATAGGCACCATGGTTTCCATCGTGCATCACATTCATTCCAACTCCTGCCATTCCTACGCCCATTGTTACGGACAGCAACAAATAGGCCCAAAAAGGCAAGTCAAGTGTTAATATCAAAAAGTATGGGGTCAAAAAAATAGCAAACATCACTATTGTTTTTAAGTGAAGTTTCCAGTTACCGGTTTTCTGGAGGTTGTTTTCTTTAAAGTAATCGTTTACTCGTTTGTTCAGTGTCCTGAAAAATTTTGCCGAATCTCTTCTTGAAAACCGGACAGTACTCTTATCCATAAAAAAATATTTTTACAAAGGTAATTAATTTGGCTCTTAACAATGTACTATATGTTGTTAGAACGGTGTTAAGGTCTATAAAAGTATTAATTTTGACAAAAATAATGTCCAGTATATGAAAGCGGAACTTGTATTCAAATATTTTACGACGCTCAACGACGAACAGCGAGAGCAGTTTGCCAGGTTGGATGCGTTGTATAAGGATTGGAACCAAAAGATCAATGTGGTTTCAAGAAAAGATATAGATGAGCTTTACTTGCGACATGTGCTTCATTCCATGGGGATTGCAAAAATCCAAGCGTTCAACGAGGGAGCTCATATTCTGGATGTTGGTACTGGAGGCGGTTTTCCGGGGATTCCATTGGCAATCTTGTTTCCAAACGTGAATTTTACGTTGGTTGATGCTATTGGTAAAAAGATAAAAGTAGTGGACGAGGTTGTTCAGGGGCTTCAATTGGAAAATGTAAAAACCCACCATTCCAGGGTCGAGGATATCCCAGGACAATTTGATTTTATCGTAAGTAGGGCCGTAGCTGCTATGCCCACATTTGTGCATTGGACCAAGGGAAAAATCAAAAAAGACTCGGCGCACCAGCGAAAAAACGGCATACTTTACCTAAAAGGTGGTGACCTTACGGAAGAGTTGAAAGGTTATGAGACCGTTCAAGTCTTTGATTTAAACGAGTATTTTGAAGAGGATTTCTTTGAGACTAAAAAAGTAGTATACTTACCCCAGAAATTCAAAGGTTGATCATATACTGTACATTCGCTTATATACAAGCCTACACTTTCTAGCGTAATCTTTGGCATATTGCCATAATTGCTGATACTTTTTAATCATCAATTTCCCCCATGCATTAATTCTAACTGTCATAACCAATTGATTTAGTGATACTAATTTAAGTTAATTACGTTTAGTTTACAATTAGTTAACGTTAAATTTACATATAAATTATAAAATGATTAAAGAAATCGTTGGTTTTGAAAGGAAGTCAAACTATCAAAATGGCCTTATTGGTACAAGTCATCCGTGTCGGCTTGGGCAACATCAACAAAGAGCTGTCCCATTTTTGCGCAAACCAGATTAAAGAAAACTTCTCCTTTTTCTTTGGATGCTTTATCGGGGTCGCCTACTCCGGTATCCTCGCTTATTTTGGACCAGGGGCGTTCCGTCCAAGCCCACCCTTCGGAAAAGGCTTTTATCTTATTTTTGAATTCTTTTCCATCTCCCCATTCCTCCTTTGGCAACACCAATTCTGGTGTTAGATGGAGGATAAGGCTGGTTTCCATTTCATCGGCATGGTCACCTATATTTTCAAATACCCCTGATTCACTGCCAAGTTTAAACCAGTTCGTAACGCAAATGAACATGTCTGGGAAGAGTAGACCCAGCTCTCGGATGATGGCCTTCCAATTGTTCCCGCCATGACTGTTTAAAATCATGAATTTGCGCACACCTTGACGGTTCAAAACGGTAAGGAGATCCTTTAGAATGGCAAATTGAGTGCTAGGGTTCAGGTTCATATCCAAATAAATATCAGATTGTCCTGTGTTTACGCCAAAAGGGATGGTTGGCAGTACAATTACCTTGCTGCCTTGCTCCCAAGCAATTTTGGCAGATTCTTCGGCAATCGAAGTTCCCTCGATCACGTCGGTAGCGTAGGGGAGGTGGTAATTGTGAGCTTCTGTGGCGCCCCAAGGTAAAACAGCCAAATCAAAAGATTCATCTTTAAGGTGTTTCCAGTTCGTTTCGGCCAAAATATAGGGTCTGGGCATGGGTATGGTTTAGGTTAAACAAAAAAGCCGTCATTTTGTAATGACGGCCTTTAAAATAGGTGTTTTTGATCTTATCCCAAAAATGGGTATCTATAATCTTCGGGAGTTACAAAGGTTTCCTTGATCAATCTAGGTGAAACCCAACGCAATAAGTTTTGCATGGACCCTGCTTTATCGTTGGTTCCGGATGCCCTGGCGCCACCAAAAGGTTGTTGTCCCACTACGGCTCCTGTAGGTTTATCGTTGATGTAGAAATTGCCTGCACTGTTTTGAAGTGCTTTTGTAGCTTCATCAATAGAGTAGCGGTCTCCTGAAAGTACAGCTCCCGTTAATCCATATTCTGATGTACCATCCACCAATTTCAAGGTTTCGCTCCAATCCTTATCCTCATAGACGTAAACGGTAACCACTGGGCCGAATAGCTCGGTGTACATGGTCTCATACTTTGGGTTTGTGGTCAATATCACGGTAGGTTCCACAAAATACCCTACGGATTTGTCATAATTTCCACCGGCAATGATCTCAGCCTCCTTGTCCTCTTTGGCTTTATCGATGTACTTGGCCAATTTGTCAAAAGACCTCTCGTGGATAACGGCGTTAATAAAATTGCTCATATCCTCTGGAGAACCTGGCTTGTTAAATGAGGCGATGTCCTTTTTTACCAATTCCAAAATTTCATTGGCCGTGGATTTGGGCAAATACACCCTGGAAGCGGCACTACATTTTTGTCCTTGGAACTCGAAAGCGCCCCTACTAATGGCGGTGGCCACTTGCTGGGGTTTGGCAGTTGGATGCGCAATGATGAAATCCTTTCCGCCTGTTTCCCCTACGATCCTTGGGTATGTTTTATACTTATGGATGTTGTTTCCTATCTGTTTCCAAAGGTTTTTGAATACTTCGGTAGAGCCTGTAAAATGGATTCCCGAGAAATCCGGACTGTCCAGTACAGTGTCCGAAATCATAACAGGATCTCCGTAGACCACATTGATGACCCCATCAGGCAATCCAGCTTCTTTGAAAACATCAACAATTACCTTTGCGGAATAGATCTGGCTATCACTGGGTTTCCAAATGGCCACGTTCCCCATCATCGCCGCACTTGTGGGCAGGTTTCCTGCAATGGCCGTAAAGTTGAACGGAGTTATGGCGTAGACAAAGCCCTCCAATGGACGATATTCCACACGGTTCCAGACCCCTTCTGAGGACTCTGGTTGCTCACTGTATATCTGCGACATGTATTCCACGTTAAAACGGAGGAAATCCACGATTTCACAAGCAGAATCGATTTCGGCCTGATAAATATTTTTTGATTGGGCGATCATAGTGGCCGCGTTCATTTTGGCACGGTATGGCCCTGCAATAAGGTCGGCTGCTTTTAAAAAGATGGCGCAACGTTGTTCCCATGTCAAATTCGCCCAAGCTTCCCTTGCCTCCAAACAGTTGGAGATGGCTTTTTCCACATGGGCTTTTTCTGCCAAGTGATATTGCCCCACAATGTGTTTGTGGTCGTGAGGAGGGGACAATGGTTGGGTGTTGCCCGTTTTTATTTCTTCGCTTCCAATGTAAAGTGGAATGTCCACTTGATCGTTGTAAAACGCTTTATATTGCTTTAGTACTTCTTCTCGTTCGGGGGAACCCGGAGCATAGCTCAAAACAGGTTCGTTGTATGCGGTCGGAACTTGAAAAAATCCTTTTCCCATAGAAATGTTTTTTTAATGATTAACAATTCTATCAAAGATAGTGAAACCTATATCGAATATAAAATGATGTGGATTAGTTTATGGCAAAGGGTGCCGCAAACTTAAATGTAGGGATTTCAACCTCGAACTCTTGTGCATTGGTAAAGTTGACCATGTGATAGTGTCCACGCATAGCACCAACGGGCGAAGCCAAGAGGCAGCCAGAGCTGTAGGTATGAGATTTTCCAGGTTTTATAACGGGCTTTCTGCCGATAACGCCTTCCCCGTCTATGGTCTCCGGGTCCTTGAGAGCGTCAAATACATCCCAATGCCTTGCTGTGAGCTGAACGGTATCCTTGCCAAGATTTTCTACGGTAATGGTATAGCCAAAAGCGTAGTGCACCTTGTAATTTTTGAAGAAAGTGCCTTCAAAAGACGTACGAACCGATACTTTAATCCCTTTAGTTACCTGTGTAAACATATCAATTAATAGGTAAAGACACTTCCCGTGAACGTGACTACAATCGTGAAAAAAGCCAAGATCATAAAAATAGTGTTCAGAAAGATGTATTTCACAATGGTTTTAAATCTCCCTTGCCCATAAAATTTTCGCATGGCCTTGTATAGATAAAAGCCAAATATGAGCAAGAATATTCCTGAGCTGCTCGTGTCGAATATCGTATCCACCGTTAGGCTAAGGATGAGCAATATAAATAAGAGCGACTGATTGTGAAAACTAAAAATAAGATGATCGGTGTAGGTATGATTATTTCTGATGTAAACCAAAGAAATGAAGATGGTGAACACCGGAAGAAAGAAAAATATGATAAAAGGGAGCTTGGAAATGGTATCGTTGATCCATGTTCCCGGTTGACTCATTACCTTCCAAATACTGTTTGAAAAATTGAAGGCCATCTTATTGGTAGTGCTTTCCTCTATATTGTATTTAGCTTGTGCCTGTTCGAAGTTGAACAGCGTGTCTTTTTTGATGAAATACCCAAAAAATTCAGCTTTTTTGGAGAATTCACCAAAGCCCGATTCACTTTCAAGACTTTTAAAGTACCCTTGGGGGTCGGCGTTCATAAACGAGTCCTTTTGCATTTTCTTTTCATTGATCGCTTTAGTAAAGACCCCTAGTGAGTCCAGGTACGCCAATTGGGGGGACAGTTCAGGGGTTTCGTCCTTGATGGAGTCCAACTTCTGCATGCCGGCCAAAACACCCGGGTTCACTTTTTTTAGGGAGTCTAGCGCTTTCTGGGTCTCTTTTGATTGCTCCTCAAGGGCGACACTGTCAATTTTTATGTTTCCCGCGTCTACATCGAAACTGATCGGGGAACCATTATAAATGGTGCCGTCAAAATTTTTGGCGGCTTCGTCCAAATTGGAAAAACGATTATTGTAGGTGAACATTAGAAAGTATAGGAAAGCCAAACTCAGTAAAAACCGGAAAGGATTGGTATAGGTAACTCTTTTGCCGCTAACATAATCCTTGGTAATTCTACCTGGTCTTAACAATAGGGCGTAAAGTGTAGTCAAAAGTTTGGAATCGTAATTGATCAAACCAGAGAAGAACTCATCAAAAAAATCCCTGAGTGTCAATTTTTTGGTACTGTTGGCCTGTGAGCAATTGGGGCAGTACTTGTCGCTAATGTCCAAAGGATGCCCGCAATTAAGGCACTCTACGCCCCTGAACTTTAGCTCATAGCGACCTTTAGTGATCAAACTGTCTTTTTTCCCCATACCTTTTTAAGGATTTGAACCTAAAGATAATTAATTACTGATATTTATGGAGTTGACGGATCCAATGCCTATTATACTATCGTACATGTCCCCAAAATCTCTATAATAAACCAAGATGAGGTAATTGTTTTCCGTAAAATGGAAGTTGCCACTCACTAGATTGGGTTCAATAGTGCCATCTTCCCTTTGAACAACATACTTATAATTGTAAAAACCTTGTTTTATCATTAAGGTAGCTTCAAACTTTCCGTTCTCCTCGTTGAAGACCATTTTATTTTCCTCGCTCAAGTCGTAGTTATTGAACTTTCCGATCACAAATACATTATCCAGTCCTATTTCGTTGGAATAGGGCAAGCTAAAGTGGACCTTGGAATATTCAGCTTCCCTTGATACATCCTCACCTTGTAGCGTTCGAACCACAAAATCCCCGTTGATGTCCGGAAAATAAGTGTATTCTTGGTCGTACCTATATTCATTGGTAAATAAATAATGATGGTAAACATCCTTCATTTCTATATTGGAAATGGCAAAGGTCGGGGAGCGAAGGTCCTTGGTGTCAAAGTTTAGGAATTCGTTTCCCCCAAAAAAACCGGTCTCTTCATTATATCTATAAACCAGCTCTGTCCCAATGGTAAATTGTGGCTTAATGTTGTAAAGTGCGGTAGGCCAATGATGGTTTTGTAGAATAGCGATCTTCACCTCTCTTTTGGGATTCACAACGTTGAACCCGGCAGTATTTATATTGAACTGAACCACTTGCTTGGTGTTAATAAAGTTGAAGTCCCGCGACCTTTTTACCGTACCGGAAACGTTTACGGCGTTTCGATAAACAACAAATCTTCTGGAAAACTGTAGGTCTCCGTAGCTGTTGTAGATTTCAAGGACATAATTGCCGCTTACCCTTAGTTTTACATTTACATTTGGGATGGTCAGTCGATAATTGGAATAGGGCTGTAGGGTGTTGTAACTGTTTTCATAATCAATGATGCGCTGGTTGTCCGCGCCGTCCAAATACTGTGATTTTAGCAATTGTGATGGGGTCCAATCATAATCACAATGGATAATTTTATAATAATAGTCCTGTTCGCTGGCAGTAAGGTCATCAAACTCCAAGGTCATTGATTCCCCGAGCTGTATCAAGGGAAATTGATCTTCCGTGGGGCCTTTAAAAACTATCGATTTAATGTTTTCCGGAGGGGGTGCCTCATATATGACTTGAGCAAAAGCCGAGGGGGCCATTACGCCCATTAGAATCAGAATGTAGGTAAAACGCATCAAGAATATGAATTTGAGGTAAAGGTAAACAAAAAGTATGCCCAGTAAATTAAGCTCGGTATAATCCCATATTTTATAGTTAATTATTATGAAAACAATCCTTTTAGTGCTATTTTTGCGTCCGATTTTGATAACCAAAGGTCTACAATAATATGTCTAAAGACATCCGGATTAGAAAGGGGTTGAACATCAACCTTGTCGGGGCTGCAGAGCAGACTATTTCCAAAGCCGTTACAAGTAACGTATACGCCCTGAACTTAGATGATTTCCATGGTATCACTCCAAAAATGTTGATAAAACAAGGAGACGAGATAAAAGCGGGCGAACCCCTCTTTTATAACAAGAACGACGAAGAAATGCACTTCGTCTCCCCAGTAAGTGGTGAGCTTGTGGAAATTGTTAGGGGAGCAAGAAGAAGAATCTTAACACTGAAAATTCTTGCCGACAAAGAACAGGATTACATGATCAATAAGGTGCCGGATTTGGATACGGCCGATGGAGAAACCATTAAATCCTACCTTTTGCAGTGTGGGGGATGGCCATTCATTAAGCAAAGACCTTACGATGTGATAGCCGACCCCAGTGTAACGCCAAAAGCAATTTTTGTTTCGGCATACAGCACGGCCCCCTTGGCAGCTGACCCTGATTTTATCTTAAAAGATAAGGAACAGGAAATCCGAGCTGCGGTAATGGGGCTTAGCAAGCTTACACCGGGAAAAATCCACGTGACCATCGGGAAGTCGAGCAGATCTCCGTTTAAAGACATCAAAGGAATAGAGCTCCACAAAATTTCGGGCCCTCACCCAGCGGGCTTGGTGGGTACTCAAATCAATAAAATAGATCCCGTGAACAAAGGGGAAATGGTCTGGACCTTGTCCCCTCAGGATATGGTTATGCTCGGCGAACTGTTGTTGACAGGTAAGTTCAATGCGGAGCGTGTCGTTGCTCTAGCGGGTTCGGTGATTAAGGAGCCAAAATACTACAAGACCAAAATCGGAGCTGAAATCTCTACCTTTTTGTACGCCAGCGGTGTAAAAGAGGATAGGTTCAGATTGATAAACGGTGATGTGCTTACAGGAGTCAAAACCAACACCGAAGGACATCTTGGGTTTTACAACAATACCGTTACCGCTATTCCAGAAGGTGATGATTACGAATTTTTTGGATGGAACAAACCGGTGTTCAATAAAATATCGTCCACAAGGGCCTTGACCTTTTCGTGGTTGCAGCCCAAGAAGAAATACGACTTGGACACCAATACCAACGGGGAGCACAGAGCTTTCGTGGTAACAGGAAGATACGAAGAGGTGTTCCCTCTTGATATTTATCCGCTTCAATTACTGAAGGCCTGTATGGTGAAAGATTTGGACGAAATGGAGCAGCTCGGACTTTACGAAGTGGCTCCCGAGGATTTCTCTTTAACGGAATTCATATGCATATCAAAACAACCGCACCAACAAATAATCAGGGAAGGATTGGATTTGTTGCAAAAAGAACTTGGATAATATGGGAATGAAAGAAAAATTACATCAATTAAAACTTAAGTATCAGGGCAAAAAAATGGCCCCTGCCTTTAATGCACTGCATACTTTTCTTTATATGCCGAACGAAACTACCCATTCAGGGTCTCACGTTCGAGCTGCGGATGATTTAAAACGTACCATGAACACGGTGATCATGGCATTGGTGCCCTGTTTGCTGTTCGGTATCTTCAACGCGGGCTACCAGCATTACTCGGCGATCAATGGCTTTCCAGAAAGTTTTTCTTTGTTTGATCATTTTTTGACATGGGATAACTTTTGGGTGGGAATTACCACTGTTTTACCTTTGGTAATCGTATCCTACGGAGTTGGTTTGGCGATTGAATTTTTATTTGCCGTAATCAAAGGACACGAAGTGGAAGAAGGATATTTGGTGACTGGTATGTTGGTTCCATTGATTATTCCTGTGGATACCCCACTTTGGATGTTGGCCATTGCCGTAGCTTTTGGAGTTGTTATCGGAAAAGAAATTTTCGGTGGTACCGGAATGAATATATTGAACCCTGCATTGACGATTCGTGCTTTCTTGTTCTTTGCTTACCCCACTTGGATGAGTGGTGATAAGGTATGGGTGCATGAAGGTGTGGAAAGAGCTGGAACGGCAGATGCCATTTCTGGTGAGACCATTCTTGGTTCTTTGGCACAAGGTTCTGATTATTCATATTCATTGGCCGATATGTTCTATGGATTTATCCCAGGTTCCGTTGGTGAAACATCGACACTGTTGATTCTTTTGGGAGCACTTTTCTTGATTTTTTCAAAAATAGCCTCTTGGAGAATAATGGTGAGTGCCGTATTGGGCTCCTTGGCTATGGGGTTGATTTTTAATGGGGTTGTTGAATATCAATTGATTCCAGAGTACAGTAAGTTTTACGCTTTGATGAGTTTTCCTTACTGGCAACATTTGGTTGTGGGAGGTCTCGCCTTCGGTATAGTGTTTATGGCCACAGACCCCGTAACAGGTTCCCAGACCAACAAAGGAAAATGGTACTACGGATTCTTTATCGGTTTCCTATCGGTAATGATCAGGGTGTTCAACCCAGGATATCCAGAAGGTGTGTTCTTAGCGATCTTGTTGATGAACGTTTTCGCACCTACCATTGATCACTACGTGGTAAAAGGTAATATTAAAAAGAGATTAAAACGATTTAAGACAGCAACCATCTATCCAAAACCTTCGGATGAGGTTGATACACTAAAAACGGAAACAGCTTAATTATATGGCAGTCAATACAGAAAAAAATAGCTACACTGTACTCTTTGCAGTCTTAATGGTTATTGTTGTAGGATCGCTACTGGCATTCCTTGCATCGGGCCTCAAGCCCATGATCGATGAGAACGAACGCTTTGAAAAGCAACAGAATATCCTTTACGCGATGGGAGTCAATCAAAATGAGGGAGATGGTGACGTTGCCTTTGTTCCCACCACGGAAGTCGAGGTTGCTTTTTCCAAATATATCACCAAGCAATTGGTATTGGAAGGTACAACAGCAGTAGAGAAGGAGAATGCTTATTTGATCAACGTGGAGAAAGCTTTGGCCAAAGCCAAGAGTGGTGAAAAAGCAGAACTTCCTTTGTTGATCGGCGAAAAGGACGGTGAGGAATATTATATCATCCCTATGTACGGTAAAGGTCTTTGGGATGCCATTTGGGGATATATTTCTTTGGATAGGAATATGGAAGTCAAAGGCGTCTTTTTTGATCATAAGGGAGAAACGCCTGGATTGGGTTCCAATATCAACCAACGCTTTTTTATGGACGACTTTAAAGGCGAATCCATAATGGATGACGATACTTATAAAGGTGTTGAAGTGGCAAAAGGGAACAATGATCCTTTGAACAACGATAAAGATGATAACGCTGTGGATGCTTTGGCCGGCGCTACCATTACCGGAAACGGGGTAAGCGCCATGATCAAAGAAAGCCTCAAGCTTTACAAACCTTATTTACAAACTATTAGAACCAATTAATATGGCGCTACTATCAAAAAAAGATGCAAATCTGATTAAGGACCCGTTGGCTGACAATAACCCAATTACCATTCAGGTATTGGGGATATGTTCCGCCTTGGCAATTACCGCAGAGCTCAAAGCTTCGGTGGTAATGGCAATATCCGTATTGTTTGTAATGGGGGTCGGTAACGTGGTCATTTCGCTGATACGGAATATAATTCCATCCAAAATTAGAATTATTGTTCAATTGGTCGTGGTTGCCGCATTGGTAATCATTGTAGACCAAGTTTTAAAGGCTTTTGCCTATGATCTTAGTAAAACCTTATCGGTGTTCATTGGTCTTATTATTACCAACTGTATCATTATGGGACGTTTTGAGGCATTCGCTTTAGGAAATGGTCCGCGAAGAGCGTTTTTGGATGGAATAGGAAACGCCCTGGGATATGGGGTAATCCTCGTAATCGTTGGTTTCTTTCGCGAACTCTTGGGTTCGGGAACCCTATTCGGTATAAAAGTATTGGGAGACCCCATTGCCAAAACCGGATTGTATTCCATCGGCTATGAAAATAACGGATTTATGATCATTCCCCCGGCAGCATTGATCGTTGTGGGAATCATTATTTGGGTACAACGCTCTAAGAACAGGGCATTAATTGAAGAAGCATAAACTGAGGAAGCATGTTAGAGCATTTAGAACTATTTTTTAGATCAATCTTCGTAGACAATATGGTGTTTGCGGTCTTTTTGGGAATGTGTTCCTATTTGGCCGTATCCAAAAAAGTAACCACTGCCGTAGGTTTGGGAGCAGCCGTAATATTCGTTTTGGGCGTTACCGTGCCCTTGAACTGGTTGTTGGATCAATATTTATTGCAAGATGGCGCCTTGGCGTGGTTGGGTCCGGAGTATGCAGAGTACGACCTTAGCTTCTTATCCTTCATTCTATTTATTGCGACGATTGCAACAATGGTACAATTGGTAGAGATTGTGGTTGAGAAGTTTTCCCCATCCTTGTACAACTCACTGGGTATATTCTTGCCCTTGATCGCCGTAAACTGTGCCATCTTGGGTGGTTCATTGTTTATGCAGACCAGGGAAATTGCAAACATTGGATTGGCATTGAACTACGGGATAAGTTCAGGTATAGGATGGTTTCTTGCTATTTTGGCCATAGCCGCCATTCGTGAAAAAATTAGATATTCCAACGTGCCCGCACCATTACGAGGTTTAGGGATCACGTTTATAATAACAGGTTTAATGGGAATAGGGTTCCAAAGTTTTGGAGGTATGCTCACAGGAGACAATGAACCACCAGAGGACGCTCAAACTACTACCGTTGAAACCAAAAAGGAGGAAAAAGAAATTAAAAAGGAGATTGTTGAGGACAAGGAAGAAGCAGCAGTCTCTTATAACGAAGCCTTAAACAAATAAAAATGATATTAGCCGCAAGTACCGGAGGTACCATTATAATTACCGTAGTAGCATTTCTTGTTTTGTTATTAGTGTTGGTGGCACTTTTGTTGTTCACTAAAGAAAAATTGTCCCCATCAGGTCCAGTGACCATCACTATAAATGGTGAAAAAGAGCTCGAAGTTAGCTCTGGTGGGTCTTTACTATCAACCTTGGGCAATCAAAAAATATTTTTGCCATCGGCATGTGGTGGAGGTGGAACCTGTATACAATGTGAATGTCACGTACTTTCTGGTGGTGGTGAAGCTTTACCTACGGAAACGCCTCACTTTTCCAAAAAAGAATTGAGCGAAGGTGCGCGTTTGGCCTGTCAGGTCAAAGTGAAACAGGATATGGACATTACCATTCCCGAAGAGGTGTTCGGTATTAAAAAGTGGGATGCCAAAGTTGTGCGTAACTACAATGTTGCTTCCTTTATCAAGGAATTTGTGGTGGAGATTCCAGAAGATATGAACTACAAGGCAGGAGGGTATATCCAAATCGAGATTCCACCCTGTGAGATAAAGTACGAGGATATTGACATTACTGCCCACCCTGAAGAACATGATACTCCCGACAAATTCCAAGCGGAGTGGGATAAGTTCAACTTGTGGCCACTGGTCATGAAGAATCCAGAAACAGTGGAAAGAGCCTATTCCATGGCCTCTTATCCAGCAGAGGGGAGAGAGATTATGTTGAACGTTCGTATTGCGACCCCACCATGGGATCGTAGCAAAAACGGATGGATGGACGTGAACCCAGGTATCGCCTCATCTTATATTTTTAGCTTGAAGGAAGGTGACCCTGTAACCATTTCAGGTCCATTTGGAGAATTCTTCATCAACGAATCCGAGGCAGAAATGCTATATGTGGGCGGTGGTGCAGGAATGGCTCCAATGCGTTCGCACCTCTATCACTTGTTCAGAACTTTGAAGACCGATAGAAAGGTGACCTACTGGTACGGTGGACGTTCCAAAAGGGAGTTGTTCTACATTGACCATTTTAAACAATTGGAAAAGGAATTTCCTAACTTTAAGTTCTATATGGCCCTTTCGGAGCCATTGGAGGAAGACAATTGGAAGGTGAAGGAAAGTATTGATGATGAAGGAGATGGTTTTGTCGGCTTTATTCATAACTGCGTTATCGACAACTATCTGAATCATCACGAAACTCCTGAAGATATAGAACTCTATTTCTGTGGTCCACCACTGATGAACAAAGCTGTTCAGAAAATGGGAGAGGATTTTGGTATTCCGGATGAGAATATCAGGTTCGATGACTTTGGAGGATAGAGCCAAGATTTGATCATCACCTCGAGCATTGCCGAGAGATATGAATAAAACCAACCGATGCTCCTTTGGCATCGGTTTTTTTTTGACTATGAGAAGAGAATTAACAGCACAGGAACTGCATAACTTGGCGATGAACATTGTGGGGCGCGAACTGGAAGCTGATGGTTTTGAGTTTATGGCCATAAACAGTAAGCTTAAAAAGAATCCACAGTATGTATGTCTCAAGGAAAAAATCCTGCATTTTATCGTGGTTCGGAATATCGAGTTTCCGCTTAACCCTAGGGAATATGATGAGGGTTTGATGCAGACTGTCAAGAACCATGCAGAAAAGTTCGAGGCAAGAACCTATTTTGCCGGAGTGGGGCTTTCCAATGCAGCAGATAGAACGGAGCCTCTGTATTTGGATGAGGAATATATCGTGGATTATCAAGGTTTAATCGAAATATAAATGAAGCGTAAAATACCCGTAAGGCATTTAGATACTATTATGGTAACAAACCGTCCGTTCGAGTTTTTTCTGAAGGAAAAAGTATGGAGAACAAGGGTTGTGTTTAAGAAAATTCTTTTCTCGATACAATTTTTTGCCCTTCGGTTTAAAAAACCACTCGAAATGACGAATTTTTCATCAAAATACACAACGAATTATAAAGTATTGTTTTTGGGATTGGTCGCGTTGTTTTTGAGCTGTACACCCAAGGAGAACGTCAAGAATCAAACTTGGGGCAATGCCTTGGGTACAACTTACTCCATTATTTATATTTCTGATGAATCACTGGACTATCAACAGGAAATTGACTCTGTTTTTCAGGTGCTCAACCAATCCATGTCCACCTATATCCCTACTTCCGATATATCAAAAATAAACGATGGGGATTCCACTGTGGTTGTTGATGATATGTTCAAAGAGGTTTTTGATGTTTCCAGTGAGGTCCACAAGGCCTCTAACGGCTATTTTGACCCTACCGTCGGCGTTTTGGCCAATGCATGGGGATTTGGCCCAGGGGAGCAACTGGAGCTTGACAGCCTTCGTGTGGATAGCTTATTGAGTTATGTGGGATGGGAAAAGGTACAATTGAACCCCGATAATACCATCACAAAGACCCATCCGTCCATTCGATTTGACTTTAATGCTGTGGCCAAAGGCTATGCTATAGATCGATTGGGGGCGATGTTGGATGAAAAAGGCATCAAAAATTATTTGGTGGAAGTTGGTGGCGAAGTTTTGGCCAAAGGCAAAAACCTGGACTCCGGAAAACAATGGACAGTGGGAATAGATGACCCTCAAGTGGAAACTGGCCGTCAATTAAAACAGATTGTTTCTTTGGAGGATGTCGCAATGGCCTCATCGGGCAATTATCGAAAATTTCGGGTGGATCCGGAAACAGGGGAGAAGTATGTGCACACCATCGACCCAAAAACAGGCTACACCAAAAATTCCAATGTGCTGGCCACAAGTGTAGTGGCAAAAACCTGCGCGGTTGCCGATGCGTATGCCACATCTTTTATGGCGATGGATTTAAATGATTCCAAGCAAGTACTTGAAAATCACGATGAGTTGGAAGCCTACATCATTTATTTGGATAAAAACGGGGAGACTCAAGAGTTTTTTACTTCTGGTTTTGAAGCTTTGATAAGCCAGTAGTAGCAGTTGATTGGGCAAAAGCCGTCAATTCGAGTAATTCAGCCTTGACTGAATTGTATCGAGAATGAGGTTTTTGCATAAAAAGGTTCTCGATACTTTTTTTCTCTAAAAATAATTAGAAAAAAACTCGAACTTACATTTTGAGTCACCACATGGATAGGGGATGATGCTATTTATTTGGAAACAAAAGGAATAATCTCTCCTTTCGCCAAGCGATATTTTTCGACTTCTTCCTTTGGAAGTGTGTAGGTATAATCCACTTCTTCTACTGTAAAGCCTATACCGCGAAGTTTATCAAAATAATCTCTTCCGTAAATGCGAACATGATCGTACTGACCAAAAATACGAGCTCGCTCTTTTTTATCCGTAATAGTGTCGTCTTCAAATGTTTTTTCCCGCTTCAAATCTTGTGGAATCTGAAAGATGCCCCATCCACCCGGTTTCATAACACGGTAGAGTTCTTGCATGGCTTTGGTGTCGTTGGGAATATGTTCCAAAACATGATTGCATAAAATCACATCAAAGGAATTATCCTGAAAAGGTAGATTGCAGATATCTGCTTTTACATCCGCCAAGGGAGAATTCAGGTCGGTGGTCGTATATTCCAAATGGTCCAGTTTTTTAAAGCGATTGTAAAATGCTTGTTCTGGGGCAAAATGAAGCAACTTTAATGGTTTGCTAAAGAAATCTGTTTCGTTTTTTAGGTAAAGCCAAAGAAAACGGTGTCTTTCCAAGGATAGGGTGGAGGGAGAGAGTACATTCTCTCTGGGATTTTCATAACCGTATGGTAAAAAACTCCTGAAACTTTTTCCATCAATGGGGTCGGTGAACCTGTTTCCCTTTAGGAAAAAGGCCACCAACGGACGGACCCAATAGCTTAATCGGATAAGTAAAGGCCTTGGAATTAGGTTGAGAAAGTATTTAAATATTTTTGACACGAATTTATACTAAATTATCACCGGTTGTGAATTTTGAATGATAGTAGCAAAAGAAATGTCAGTTCGAGTTTTTTCCCTTGGGAAAAAGTATCGAGAACAAGGGATTTAATGTTGCCACTCCAATTCTCGATACAATCTTTCTCCGTTTCACTCCAAAAAATCACTCGAATTGACAAATTTTTATCAGAAACTCACTTAAAGCACCAACTTTTCGCTACGGAACTCATCCTCTTCATCACTGGTGATTCCCAAAGCATCGTAAATGTATTGGAAGGTGGATAGCAATTCTGGTTTTCCATCAATCAGGGCAACATCGTGTTCAAAATGTGCGCTTGGCTTACCATCAGCGGTGAGTATTGTCCAACCATCCTTAAGTTGTTTTATTCTTTTGGTTCCCATGTTGATCATGGGTTCAATGGCTACCACCATGCCATTCACAAACTTTTTACCTCGCCCTCTTTTTCCATAGTTTGGCATTTGGGGATCTTCGTGCAGTTCTCTTCCCAAACCATGGCCTACAAGTTCGCGAACTACTCCGTAGCCGTGGTCTTCCGTGTATTTTTGAATGGCGTAAGCCACATCGCCAACGCGATTGCCCAGTTTAAACTCTCGGATTCCTAAGTAAAGCGATTCTTTGGTGACCTTGAGCAGTTTTTTGGTTTCTTCGGCTACTTCGCCAACCTCAAAGGTGTAGGCGTGGTCGCCATAAAAGCCATTTTTGACGGCTCCACAATCCACAGAAATAATATCTCCATCCTTTAGTGGCTCCTTACCGGGTATTCCATGCACTACTTGGGCGTTTGGACTCCAATTTAAGGTGTTCGGAAAGTCATACATACCCAAAAACCCAGGTTCGGCTCCCTGTTCCCGAATAAATTCCTCCGCCATTTTATCCAATTTTAGTGGATTGGCCCCGGGCTTTATTTCCTTGGCCAACATGCCCAAAGTTTTGGATACTACCAAAGCGCTCTCACGCATCAACTCAATTTCTTCAGCTGTTTTTACTTGAATCATAGCCGCAAAGATAATTTGATTCTATGGATTTTAAAGAATCTTTGTCTAGACCAATGGTTTTTGGGTCATTAATTCGGGTTGCGGAACGCCCAGTAATTTAAGAATTGTAGGGGCTATATCGCCCAAAACGCCACTTTTTATCGCTTTCACATCGTTGTCCACCAAAATAAGTGGAACCGGATTCGTGGTGTGCGCCGTGTTGGGGCTGCCATCTGGGTTGATCATGGTGTCGCAGTTTCCATGATCCGCGATTACGATGGTTGAATAGCCATTTTCCAGTCCAGCAGTAATTACATCCTTGGCACATTGGTCCACGGTTTCGCAAGCTTTAATGGCGGCTTCCATGACACCGGTGTGGCCAACCATATCCGGATTGGCAAAGTTGAGGCACACAAAGTCGGCTTCGCCCTTTTTTAATTCTGGAATAATGGCATCGCGAATGTCGTAAGCGCTCATTTCGGGTTGAAGGTCGTAGGTGGCCACTTTTGGGGAAGGACAAAGAATACGTTCTTCGCCATCAAAAGGCTCTTCACGGCCTCCGTTGAAGAAAAAGGTAACGTGGGGATACTTTTCGGTTTCGGCAATTCGGATTTGTTTTTTACCGTGCTTGGCAAGGGTCTCGCCCAAGGTGTCCTTGATGTTTTCTTTGTTGAATATGATTTTGGTTCCCTTAAAAGAATCATCATAATTCGTCATGGTGACATAATACAGGTCCAGTTTGTGCATATTCTGCTCGTGGAAATCCTGTTGGCTCAAGGCTTGGGTCAGTTCTCTACCACGGTCTGTCCTAAAGTTGAAGAAAACAATGACGTCCCCATCCTGGATTTTTGCCATGGGCTCATTGTTGGCATCGGTCAAAACCAAAGGTTTGATGAATTCGTCGGTAACGCCATCGTCATAACTTTTTTGCATGGCTTCACCGATATCCTGTGTTTTTTCCCCTTTGGCATTCACAAGAACATCGTAGGCCATTTTTACGCGTTCCCATCGTTTGTCACGGTCCATGGCGTAATATCTTCCAATAACGGTGGCCAATTTAGTCTTTTTGTCCGAGCAATAATTATTTAAATCCACCAAGAATCCTTTGCCACTTTTAGGGTCAACATCACGACCATCGGTAAAGGCGTGTACAAAAGAATCTTGCACTCCGCTTTCATCCGCGGATTTGATCAGTGCTTTAAGATGATCGATGTGACTGTGCACTCCACCATCGCTGACCAGGCCTAAAAAGTGAACAGGTTTGTTGTTGGCCTTGGCGTATTCAAAAGCATCTTGGAGTACTTTTTCGTTTTTCAAGGTGTCTTCTTTTACGGCCTTGTTGATTTTCGCCAAATCTTGGTAAACAATTCTTCCGGCACCAAGGTTCATGTGTCCCACCTCACTGTTTCCCATCTGTCCTTCGGGCAGACCAACGTTCATTCCGTCGGTAAGCAAGTCTGCATCGGGGTATTTGGTGTAAAGTGAATCGATAAATGGAGTATTGGCTTTTTCAATTGCCGAAACTTTTGGATCTGGCGATTTTCCCCAGCCATCCAAAATCATAAGAATAACCTTTTTGTTCATAATGTAAAATTGTACCACAAAAATAGAATGATCTTGCTGGATGCCCTAGTTTTTTGTTAAAATTCTAATTATGAACCTGTTAATTATTTTACGTTAAAATTGAAAGATTGTTAAAATTTAGTTATTTAACTGTTAATCGTGTAACATCTTCTGTTTTGATAAGTCTATTTTTATAACAAACAAATTCATTAATCAAAATCAATTCATCATGAAAAAAACAATCTTCACAGTGGCCGCAGTATGTATGTTGGCCCTAAGCGGTATTTCTGCCAATGAGCTGAAAGCCATCGAAACAGCAACAACAATCGAAATGGTTTCTCCGGATAACCTTAGCGCTTTCTGCAAAGCGGTAATGCAAGGTGATGTGGATACCGTGAAAAAGTTTATCGAGCTTGGAGAGGATGTCAACCAAAAATCTTTGGGAATGGCACCTATACATTATGCGGCCCGTTATAACAAGGCCGAGGTATTGCAAGTACTCATTGATAATGGCGCCGATCTTAAAAAACGGTGCGATGGGGGTATGACCGCCATGAAATATGCCAAACTATCCAATGCTACCGATGCACAGGCCGTGTTGGAAACTGCTATGAAAAAATAGAAAAGGAGTTTATTCGTCCAAGAACGAAAAGGCCCCATCCAATTGGATGGGGCCTTTGCTCATTTTACATATTTAGTGTTCTTGCAAAAGAGTGTGTCTCGCGGCTTAGAATTCAAAACCGGTGAAAGCTCTGTACAAAAATGCGTAAAGTGCCATGAAGAACATGACCGCGCAAAATATCGAGTACCCTTTTAAAAAGTACACGACAAAGCTAGGTTTGCAATCGTCAAATGCCTCTAAATAGAGATTTTTAAAGTGTAATAGTGTTCCCATATGTTCTCTTTTTTTACACCATAGTGAGGTCAAGAGAACGTAGGTAGGATTCGGGTTCACCCAAAGATACAGAAATTAAGTCAGAACACCTTTTTTATCGATAAACCGCCAATTCTATCGACCTGAATATTTTTCAATGGCTTCCTGTATTTTCGCTATGCGATTCTCGGGGTCGGGATGGGTGCTTTGGAACTCTGGAACTCGGTTGGGACCTGCGGCCGCTTTCAACACCTTCATTACTTCGATCATTTCATTGGGGTCGTATCCGGACTCGATCATAAATAGGACTCCCAGTTCGTCGCTCTCCAATTCGTCGCCCCGTCCATTTTTAAGCAAGGTGTTCTGGCCAATGCCCGCCACTACACTGCCCATATCGCCACCAACGGACGCACCGGTGGCCAGGGTCTGCCAAAAACTGCTCTCTGCAATCCGTTCTGCCGAATGTCTTCCGATCACATGGCCTATCTCGTGGCCCAATACCCCTGCTAATTGTGCTTCGTTAAGTTGGGAGAACAAGGCGTAGGTGATAAAAATTTGTCCGCCCGGCAAGGCGAAAGCATTTATGGTTTGGTCGTCGGCCAGCAAGTGAAACTCATATCGGTACGGGGTTTCCTGGGCAACGCTGTTTTGCACGAGTTTGTTGCCCACATTGTCCACCAAAGTTTGCAAGCGTTTGTCCGGGTATAGACCACCGTGCTGTTGTGCTATTTCCGGGGCACTTTGCAGCCCAATGGCAATTTCCTGCTCCGTGGTCATATCGATGTTCTGGGTCCTACCGGTATACGGATTTTCCTCTTGGTTGCTGCACCTGCGAATAAACGCAAAGGCCACAATGGCCAAACCAACAAGGATGCGTATCCTCCAACTTCCTCTTCCGATTCTCATGGGTTAGTGTTCTTGTTAGTTGAAGATACAAAAAAACCGTTATAGCAGTACAGGGTTTATATCGAGGATATTGTCCTGTACATAGGTCTTTATAAACCCTGTGGTAAAGTGTTCGCTGCCCAAGAAAGTTTCTTTTTGCATCAACCTTAAAACATTGAGTTTTCGGTATTCCGTAAGCATGGGTATGGATATGGGCGCGTAGCTGTAATGCCAGGGCTCGTATTTAAATCCTCGTCTTCTGGGGTTGTCGGTATAGACCAGATAGAACCCATATTTTGTGGAATTTTCGTCCAACCAAAGTTTGAGTCCCTCGTAAGGCCCGCCCGCTTCAAATTTTTCGGTCAGTAATACATCGCCCGATGCTTCCGGATAGCCATCAATAATATCGATATCGGTGCCCCAATGGTGCCGGCTGGTACCGGGTATCGTGGAATACTCTATAATTTTGTCGATCGCCTCCAAAGGAGGCATTCCTTCTTCCGTGTAGTTGATGTATTTGCGTTCCCAAATACGCTCTTGCTGGTAAAAATCGCGATAGCTGGACACTATTTTAATGTCAAAACCATCAGCATATGCGGCTTTCTTCATTTCCAAAAAGGATTCGTATGCTTCTTGTCTCAGGTTGATGCCCTCCCCAAAAAGTGCAATCTCCACTTTGCCCATAAGCTCGGCCGTAGTGTAATCGGGATCATAAAAATGGGGAAAAATGGGAGGTAAGGCGCAGGCTAGGCCAGATGCGGAAGCATTTTTGATAAAAGTCCTTCTTTTCATTGATGTAATTTTATTGATGCTACCCAGGCTCCTATTATTTTGAAAACCAGTCATTCCGAACGGTCAGATTGAGCACAGTCGACATCAAAGTGAGGAATTTCATGGCAATCAAAAAGATTCTTCATTTCTCCGCGATACCTTCAGAATGACAAGCTCGGAATGGAAACCCTTGGTCGCACCACTTTTTCAGATTTTGCCCCAAGTTAAGAAGTATTTTTAATTGAAAAAGAGTGAGGGTGAATTATAAGTAAGGCGATGTCATATTGAGCTTGTCGAAATATTTTCAACTTACTGATACTGATAATCAATATTGGTTTCGACAGGCTCAACCTTACAAATCAAGTTTTGAAGACTTTTTAGACCCTCTTCTGTTAAAACTGTCATTCCCGTTAAAACGGGAATCCAAATAATTGAGTTTTCTGATTATCCGTTTAATGTCATAATGGGTGTTTTGGCGTCATGTTGAACTTGTTTTAACAGCTCATTCTGCTGAATATAAGCATCTTCATGTGACCCTGAATCAAATTCAGGGTGACGTTAGTGATATTATGACACATTACGGACATCCAATTGATTTTTTGGTTTTAGGGATCAAAATAAAATCAAGTAATTAATTGTCCAAAAACAGAAAGCCGGTGTACTCCAGTTCCAAATCATCCAAGGTCACCAGATAGTAGTAAACACCTTCGGGAAGTCCTGCTGCTTGATTGGGAATTAAGGTTCCCGTGTTCGCAACTCCCCTGAACTCGTTGGTGTAGTTGATTTGTTCAAACACCTTTTGTCCAAATCGATTAAAGATGCGCAAACTGTTGTTCGGGGACTCTTCCATACCATCGATCACCAAGAAATCGTTGATGCCGTCGCCGTTGGGACTCAAAAAGTAATTGCCCAAAGTGGGGTTTTCCACGGCAAAGGTATCGGTGGGCAGGGGAATGGTACCAAAGGTAATGGCGGCATAATCGCTGGGCACAAAGCTTTCGGAAGTAATAAATCCTTGTGTTAGGTCGCCACTGATGGCCGCGTTGCCGATGATCACCCATTCGTTGGCGGATTTGCTCCATCCCACCACAATTATCGATTCCAAAGTGGCATTGGGAATAGCGCCGAGGGCACTTCGGCTGTTCCAAGAAATGGTAGCCTGTGCCGGAACATCGCTTTGGATGATCCAAAACTCACGGTCGCTTACTTTTCCGATTTCCTGTACTTTTTCTTCGGTGTCAAAACTATCCAAAACGGAGGATGGTTCGGAAGGGTCTTCAAAAAAGTAGGCGCAAATGGCCAATGGGGTGGTGTTTTCCGAATTTAACGTTAAAGGGCGTAGCTGATCTTGGTCGCCTACGGGGAACGAAAACACAGTTCGGTTGTTCACCGCGGCAAAGCCGGTGACTTTGGAGGTGTTAAAGGCATCGTTGTAAAACCCTTGCTCCATAAAGTTGAGGTACACCGTTTGGGTATTGGTGGGTGTCGCAAAATTACCGTCCACAAAGTTGACATTGTTCCTCACATTTACGGTGTTCTGCAAAAACATATCGCTGGTAACCATAATCTCCGTATCCCATAAAGTGGGAGGGATGCTTCCGGATACATTGATCACACTGTTACCATAAAAGCCAACAAGCCCTTGGGTCTGATCAAAATTGGCATCGTTGATAAAGTTGGTGTGCAGCCCTAAATTGCCATGTACCTGAAAATTACCGGCATTGTACAGCCCGCTCTGGGCCACGGCAAAGCTGACCGATAGAAGGAATACTATGTGGAGGAGGGGTTTCATGGAGTAAATTGAATTACCATGAATTGCCAAGCTGAATCTAGTGCAGTTCCATCTTCATCAAAGATATTTACATTAAATGTAGTAGCACCTTGAGTGGCTAACTGTATAATTGAAGTGCTAGTTGTATTAATGGCAGTTAATTGAACAATATAATTTCCTGTGAATCCAGGATCTAAATTAACAGTGTAGTCTCCGATGTTATTTCGATCCACTCCAGTAATTAGCCCAGATGTAGATTCAGCTAATGCATCTATGTCTACTTGCCCCATGCCAATTACAATGGAAGTCAATGGACTTTGCCAAGAGGCGTTTCCTGCACCATTGGTTGTCAGTACCTGTCCGCTGGTTCCGTCGACATCGGTTATGGTGT
>TARA_R110002012_G_scaffold102811_1_pt1 | contig 142583 bp, 126 predicted proteins | sample TARA_R110002012 | Tara Oceans TARA_R110002012 (sample SAMEA4396515) | marine metagenome | biome: Westerlies Biome; feature: [DCM] deep chlorophyll maximum layer (ENVO:01000326); material: water (ENVO:00002006), including particulate matter (ENVO:01000060) such as... | depth 40 m
GTTTTTCAGGGAAGTGCTTGAATCTCATGAATTCCGGTCATCCGACATCCACCCATGAAACTAAAACGACACCGACATGCGCCCGAGCGTATTTCTTTACGCCCGATAATGCAAACTTATTGGACATAAAAGAATCTGGCAAGTTGCGGCGGTTTTTAAGGTAATTTCTGGGCGTAAGCGCCGCGCAGATGAAGGGATTAGTCCAGACGATCACATCCGAGAGACAGACACGATACCCCGCATGTCCGTAGGGGGCGACTGTTGCATTAACAGGGGCTGATGGGGAATATCGGTTTGAAAGGATCGCTGAGATGTCGAGCAAACAGCCCTTCAAACGCCACCGGTTTCCTGCAATGGTCATCTTAGTTGCTGTGCGGATGTATCTTCGTTACCCTTTATGCTATCAGGATGTGACAGACCTGCTGGCGGAGCGAGGGCTGGAGGTTGATCGCTCCACGGTCTTTCGGTGGGTCCAGAAGTTCGGGCCGGAACTGTCCCGGCGGACTGAGCGTCATCTCCGCCGCGCAAGCCTCAATTGGCACGTGGATGAAACCTATATCCGTGTTGGTGGAAAATGGCGTTACCTCTGGCGGGCAATTGATGCCAACGGCCAATTGGTGGATTTCAGGCTCACTGCCAGACGCGATGCGAAAGCTGCAAAAGCCTTTCTGACCAAGGCAATGGAACGGGTGCGGCTGCACCGCCCCTTGTCAATTTGCACAGATAAGGCACCGACGTATCGAAAGGTGATCCGCGAGATCAACCATCGCTACGACCCGCATTTTGACTATATCACCCATGTTGACCGCAAGTATCTCAACAACCGTGTCGAGAGCGATCATGCCGCGCTGAATCGGCTGCTCGGGTATCGGCAAAGCTTCCGATCTCTGAGTTGTGCCAAGGCGACACTGCTAGGGATGGAGACAATCAGAGCGATCAGGAACGGGCATATACAAACGAGGCAAACGGGCGTCAGGGGCGAGATCAGTTTCGTCCACCAGCTCTTTGGATTGGCTGCCTGAAATCAACGCAGCGAAGTAAAACTATCCGCGCGACAAGTTAACGCAACAGTCCCTTGTCGATAGCGTTGGCAAAGCGATCATGGAACGGCTTGGTGGCCTCGACTCGAGAACCTGACAGTCCCGGTAAAAGGTTTCGGTGGAGAAGCTCCATGAAATGGTATACCAAAATGATAGCGAAAGCCCGCCGTCGCAAAGGGAGCCTTAGGTGATAGACGCACAAGCCCGCGGCAGAGGTCGCCATTTTTTGCAGACCGCTTCACCTGTCTGCAAGAGATCGTAGTTATTCATGAACCGGGTTGAACGATTTGCCCTTTACGTGGCGCTGACAGCTTTGACCGCTTTGGCGATTGACGGTGTTCTGCCTGCGATGCCCATGATCGAGGCCGATCTTGAAGATGCCTCACCTTTCACCGGCGCACAGATCATAACGGTTTTCGTGTTCGGGATGGCCGGTGGAGAGCTTTTGACCGGACCGCTGAGCGATGCGGTGGGTCGGCGCAGCGTGGTCATTGCAGGGCTTGTCGTCTTTGCCATCGGGACAATCATCGCAGCAACCGCAGATAGCTTTGCGGCGGTCATAATGGGCCGGTTTCTACAGGGTGTGGGCGTCGCGGGGCCGAAAATCGGAACGCGCGCAATGATCCGGGACCGATATGCCGGCAACGACATGGCACAGGTGATGTCGGTGATCTTCACCCTGCTGATCCTTGTGCCAATGATTGCACCCGCCATAGGGGCTGTGATCGCCGCCGCCAGTGGCTGGCGTGGCGTGTTTTGGGCGTATCTGGTGCTGGCGCTTGTGCTGGGGGTTTGGCTGGCCGTGCGGCACCCTGAAACCCTGCACCCTGAAAAGAAGATACCGCTACACGTCCGGCGTTTGGTCAGGAACACCTGCACCGTGCTGGGACGCGCCGACGTGACGCCGGTTATCATCGCGACCGGTTTCATCTTTGGCGCGCAACTGACCTATTTCGCCGTGGCGGCAGATCTTTTTGGAACGCTTTACCTTCAGTCCGCAAGGATGCCCGCGCTATTTGCACTGCTTGCCACGGGTACGGGTGCGGCGCTTTTGTTAAACGTGCGTTTCGTTCGACATACGGGCATGGGACCGCCAATCCTGGCGGGCCTTGCTTTGCTTGGCGTTTCTGGCGCCACGTTGATGGCGGCCGCAGCATTTACCGAAGGTCACCCATCGTTGGCGGTTCTACTGGGACTGGCATGGATTGGCTTTTTTGCCCTTGGCCTTTTGTTCGGCAACCTGAATGCGCTGGCGATGCGCCCGCTGGGCGATCTGGCGGGGTTAAGCGCGTCCATCATCGCCGCGACGTCCAGTCTGGTCGCCTTTGTGTTTGCCACGGGCGTCGGGGCGTTGACCACCAGTCCTGTGTGGGCTGTTGCGGTGGCGTTTGCGTTGTCCGCAACGCTGTCAGCCGTTTTGATCTCGGTCGCGATCCCTGCGCGATCGTGGGGGCGGGTGCTGCGCTTGCGCCCGCCGTCCCGTTAGGCCGCGCACAGGCAGTCCTGCCGACACCACCCGCGTCGGGTGCTGCCGACAAAACGGTGCGGGATCAGGCGGGTTCGCCACCATTTTCGGGGTAAAAACAAGCCGCCGCATGGGCCATGTCAGGCAACACCGGACGCTCGGCGCGGCATTTGTCCTGCACCTTCCAGCAACGCGGAGCAAAGGGGCAACCGTCAGGGATCGACAGCGGCGAAGGCAATTCGCCTTGCAACTTGATCCGTTCCTTCACGCCACCCGGGTCGGCCTTTGGCGTGGCCGACAGCAACGCCTTGGCATAGGGGTGGAACGGTGCGTCGAACACGGCATCGCGGCTGCCCTTTTCGACGGCACGGCCCAGATACATGACGATCACTTCGTCCGCCACGTGACGCACCACGCTCAGGTCGTGGCTGATGAACAGATAGGCCAGCTGCAACCGGTCTTGCAGATCGACCAGCAGGTTCAAAACCGAGCTTTGAATCGAAAGATCCAGCGCCGAAACAGGCTCGTCCAGCACCAGCACCTTGGGGTCCAGCATCAGCGCACGCGCGATGGCGATACGTTGGCGTTGACCACCCGAGAACATATGCGGATAGCGGTCGTAATGCTCGGGGCGCAATCCGACCAAGGCCAGCATGTCGCGTGCCTTTTTCTGACGCTCTTCCTTGGACATCGACTTGCGATTGATCTTCAGCGGTTCTTCAAGGATCGCGCCGATGCGCTGGCGCGGGTTCAGCGATCCGTAGGGGTCCTGAAACACGATCTGCACCGCCTCGCGATGCGAGGCCCAGTTGTCCGGCGTCAGTTCCTCATCGTCGAGGATCAGCTGACCGGCCGTGGGCTCTTCGATCATGGTCACCATGCGCGCCAATGTCGACTTGCCACAGCCGCTTTCGCCGACAACGGCCAGCGTCTTGCCGGGGTAGAGGGCAAAGTCCAAGCCCGCCACAGCTTTCAGCGTGCGCGACCCGCGCAGCCAGCCGCCCGAGACATCATAGTGCCGTTCCAGCGCGGTTGCTGTCATCACCGGTTTCGTCATGATGCAACCCTTTCGTCCGCATTGAGGGGGTAGAAACACCGCGCATATCCCACGTCGGGGCCAAGCGCGGGTGGCGGATCGGTGCGGCATTTGTCATTGGCAAACTTGCACCGTGGCGAAAACAGACAGCCCGCAGGACGGTCAAACTGGCCCGGCACCACGCCTGGAATTGTCGGCAGCCGTTTTTCCGTCGCCCGTTCCGGCAGCGCATCCAGCAAGGCCGAGGTGTAGGGGTGGTGCGGCGTGCGAAACAGCGGCATCACCGGCTGCTCTTCGATCTTCTGGCCTGCGTATTGCACGCTGACACGTTCCGCCGTTTCAGCCACCACGCCCATATCGTGCGTGATCAGCACCAGACCCATGCCGTTTTCGTCGCGCAGCTTGGCCAGAAGGTCCAGAATCTGCGCCTGAATGGTCACATCCAATGCGGTTGTCGGTTCGTCCGCGATCAGCAGCTTGGGTTTGCAGGCAATCGCCATGGCGATCATCACCCGTTGGTTCATGCCACCCGACATCTGGTGCGGAAATGCCGACAGGCGCTTTTCAGGGTCGGGTATACCCACCTGTTCGAACAGCTCGATGGCGCGGGTGTGACGTTCGCGGCGGCCCATCTTCAGGTGCTTGCGCAGGGCCTCGCGGATTTGCCAGCCAACGGTAAAGCATGGGTTCAGCGATGACATCGGCTCTTGAAAGATCATTGCCATGTCCTTGCCGATGATCTTGCGACGGGCGGCGGCGTCAATCTTCAACAGGTCCTGCCCGTCAAAGGTCATCTCGTCGGCGGTCACGGTCGCGGTCCACGGCAGCAGCCCCATCACCGCCAGCATTGATACCGATTTACCCGAGCCACTTTCACCGACGATGGCAAGGATTTCGCTTTCGTTGACGTCCTGGTCCACCCCGTCCACCGCACGGAACCGTCCGGTTGCGGTGGCGAATTCGACACTCAGGTTTCTGATACGCAAAAGGGCCATGCGTTAGCTCCGCTTCAGTTTCGGATCAAGTGCGTCACGCAGACCGTCGCCCATCAGGTTGATGGCCAGAACGGTGACAAGGATCGCAAGACCGGGAAAGGTGACGACCCACCACGCGCGCAGGATGAATTCACGGGCTTCGGCCAGCATGGTGCCCCATTCGGGGGTTGGTGGCTGTGCGCCCATGCCTAAGAACCCAAGGGCCGCAGCATCAAGGATCGCCGTCGAGAACGACAGCGCCGCCTGCACGATGATCGGTGCCAGACAGTTCGGCAGCACGGTCACGAACATCAGCCGAAGCGTCCCCGCCCCTGCCACACGCGCCGAGGTTACGTAATCTTTCTGCCGCTCGGACAGCACGCTGGCGCGGGTCAGGCGGACATAGTGGGGTTGCAGCACGATGGCGATGGCGATCATCGCGTTGGTCAGCGACGGCCCAAGGATGGCCACCAGCACCAGCGCCAGCAACAGCGACGGAAACGCCAGGACAATGTCCATGATCCGCATGATGATGCTGTCGACCCACCTTGGCGAAAACCCTGCGATCAATCCGATGATGATCCCGCCCGTGGCGGCGATCGTCACGACGAACACCCCGACAAAGAACGAGAACCGCGCGCCCACGATCAGGCGGGACAGCATATCGCGGCCCAGTGGATCGGTGCCAAGGATGTGGCTCCAGGTGCCGCCATCCTGCCAAACGGGGGGCTGTAGCGTTGCCTCGCGGAACTGCTGGGTGGCGTCATGCGGCGCGACCCACGGGCCGAACACGGCCAAAAACGCAAAGACTGCGAAAATGGCCAGCCCGAACAGGGCGCCTCGGTTTTCGCGGAAATAGAACCAGAACTCGCGCAGCCGTCCGGGCCGTTCGTGGACCATCTCGGCTTCGGCTGAAAGGGCGTCATCCATCTCAACGTTTCCTGATTTTGGGGTTGATGACGCCGTACAGCATATCAACCGTTAGGTTTACGATCATCACCATCACGGCAATCAACAACAGCCCGCCCTGCACCACCGGGTAGTCACGGCGGAAAATACTGTCGACCATCCACTTGCCGATGCCCGGCCAGCTAAAGATGGTTTCGGTCAGGATAGCGCCCGCCAGCAGGGTGCCGACCGACAGACCGATCACGGTGACCACCGGTATCAGCGCATTGCGCAGGGCGTGGATGCCATTGATCCGTCCCGGCGACATGCCCTTGGCGCGGGCGGTCCGAATATAGTCCTCACCCAGAACCTCCAGCATCGCGGACCGCGTTTGCCGCGCGATCACCGCCAGCGGGATCGTGCCCAGCACGATGGTCGGCAAGACCAGATGGCGCACGGCCGAGGCAAAGGCCCCCTTCTGCCCCGAGGCCAGGCTGTCGATGATCATAAAGCCCGTGGGGTTGGGGAAATAGTAAAGCAGGTCAATGCGCCCCGAAACAGGTGTCCATTGAAGATTGCCCGAAAACACGATGATCAGCAGAAGCGCCCACCAGAAAATCGGCATCGAATACCCGACCAGTGCGGTCGACATCAGCGCGCGGTCAAACAGCTTGCCCCGGTTCACGGCGGCAATGACCCCGGCGGGCAATCCCAGCAGGATCGCAAAGAGCATCGCAAAAAACGACAGCTCAAGCGTGGCCGGGAACAGCGCAAAAAACTCGTCCCAAACAGGGCGTTTGGTGACGAATGAAGTGCCCAGATCGCCCTGAAGCACGCCGGTCAGATAGTCCCAGAACTGGATATGGATCGGCTGGTCAAAGCCGTATTGCGCGGCCAGTTCGGCGTAGCGCGCTTCGGAAACGCCCCGTTCGCCCGCCATCACCTGAATAGGATCGCCGGGCAACGCGCGGATGAAACTGAAGGAAATCAGCGTCACCCCGATGAAGGTCGGGATAAACGTCAAAAGCCGTCCAAGAATGTAATTCAGCATGGGATCACCATCAACTCTTTCGGGAAGCGCGTCAGCGTTTCGTATCCGTCTTCGGTCACCAATACGTCGTCTTCGATCCGTACACCGAAATTTCCGAGCTCGTAGAGTCCCGGCTCGTTGGTGTAAACGGTGCCCGCGGGTAAGGTCATTTGATTGCCCCGCATGATATAGGGCGCCTCATGCACCTCGCGTCCCAGACCGTGACCTGTCTTGGTGCGGATGCGGTCGGCATAGGGCGATGCTTCAAGCACACCCGTTACCACATCATCAATCTCGTGGGCTGTCACACCTGCGCGGGTGACATCAAGACCGGCCAGATTGGCGCGCAAAACGGTGTCGTAGACATCGTGGCCCTCGTCGCTGACGTGGTCCAGAAATACGGTGCGGGTGATGTCAGCGGTGAACCCGTCCGCACGGGCACCAAAGTCGAACAGCAGCGCATCGCCTGCCTTGACCATGTAGTCGTGGCGCGCGTGCGCGTGCGGCTGCGCCGAGTTTTCGCCAGCCGCCACGATGGGCGTGAAAGACAGGTTGTCGGCGCCTTCTTCGAACATCATACGCACCAGCGTTTGTTCGATCTGTTTTTCGCTCTGACCCAGCTTGATCGTCGCAAGCGTGCGGTGCAGGGCGCGTTCTGAAATCTCTACGGCCTTGCGCAGGGCGGCCACGTCTTGCGGCGTCTTGATCATCCGCAACGCCGAAATTTCGCGTTCACCGTCAATGATCCGCAGATCGGGTTGGGCGGATTTCAATGCGTGATGCACGAACACACGCATCACCTGCCCTTCGACAGCCAGCGATGCGATGTTCAGATGCTTCAGCAATCCGGCAAAGGCATCGTCATATCCGGTCTGGTCGCGCCAGTCGAACAGCGCGCCCTCGAACCCTGTCGATTGCCAGCTTCCCAGTTCAAGGTTGGGCACAAGTGCGGCGGGCGGTTTGCCGGCAGGCACAACCACCAGAAAGGGCCGTTCATGGCTCATGAAGCTTTGACCAAGCGCGCGGGTGAAATTGGGGCCAGGCACCAGCGCCACGGCGTCAACATCAAGCTGGCTCGCAACTTCGGCATAGGCGCTTAAGCGGTTTGAAAGTGTATCCGGCACAGGCGGCTTGCTCCTGATCAATCTGAAACAGAAGAGGCAGCGCCAACGCAGCGCTGCCTCTGTTTGGGTCCGGGTCGCTTATTGCGACAGACCAACCTGGTTGAAGATGTGGCCACCCAGCGGGTGAACAACGTAACCTTCAACTTCAGGGCGCATGGTCATGAAGACAACCGAGTGCGCGATCGTGGCCCAAGGTGCTTGATCCTTGAAGATCTCTTGCGCTTGCTCGTACAGGGCCGCGCGTTCGTCTTGCGACGACTGCACTTTGGCATCCTGAACCAGCTTGTCGAAGTCTTCGTTGCACCACTGCGCACGGTTGGAACCGCCGACGGCATCACAGCCCAGCAGAACCGCAAGGAAGTTGTCGGGATCGCCGTTGTCGCCGGTCCACCCCAGCAGAACCGCGCCATCACGATCTTCGGCTTTGGACCGCTCCAGGTATTCACCCCACTCGTAGGACACGATTTCAACATTGACGCCGACTTTCGAGAAATCTTCCTGCATCAGCTCGGCCATGCGGCGTGCGTTGGGGTTGTAGGGACGCTGCACCGGCATCGCCCAGATTTTCAACGTCAGATCGGACACGCCTTCGGCTTCCAGCATCGCCTTGGCCGCTTCGGGGTCGTAATTGTCGTCCTCGATCGCGTCGTTGTAGGACCACATGGTCGGCGGGATCGGGTTCTTTGCAATCTGGCCCGAGCCCTGGAACACCACGTCGATGATCGCCTGCTTGTCGATCGCCATGTTCAGGGCCTTGCGGACCTTGGCGTTGTCAAAGGGTGCGACCTTGGTGTTGTAGGCAAGGTAGCCGACGTTCAGACCTTCCTGCTCCATCACGACGATGTCTTCGGCGTCCTTCATCGCCTGCACGTCGGCAGGGTTCGGGTAGGCCATGACATGACATTCACCGGCCTGCACTTTCTGGTAACGCACCGATGCGTCAGGTGTGATTGCGAAGATCAGGCTTTCGACCTTGGCCGCATCACCCCAATATGCGTCGTTGCGCAGATAGCGGATAACCGCGTCTTTCTGATAGGCTTGGAACTGGAACGGGCCGGTGCCGATGGGCGCCTGGTTCAGCATTTCGGGCGTGCCCGCTTCCATCATCGCGTCGGCATATTCTTTCGACTGGATGGAGGCAAAATCCATCGCCATGTTGGCAATGATCGGCGCTTCGGGACGGGTCAGGTTGAACACGACGGTATAGTCGTCAACCTTTTCGATGCTCTCGATCAGTTCAGGCATCGACATCGAGTTGAAGTATTCCCATGTGCCGCCGGACACGGTGTAATACGGGTTTTCTTCGTTGCCCTGACGGTCAAAGCTGAAGATCACGTCGTCGGCATTGAAATCGCGGGTCGGGGTGAACTGGTCGTTCGAGTGAAACTTGACACCCTTGCGCAGATTAAACGTGATTTTCTTGCCGTCTTCCGACACTTCCCAGCTTTCTGCCAGACCGGGGATGGTTTCGGTCGTGCCCGTCTTGAATTCGGACAAGCGGTTGTAGATCGGGTGGCTGGACGCGTCAAAGGTGGTGCCGGAGGTATACAGCGCCGGATCGAAACCTTCCGGTGACCCTTCCGAGCAGTAGACCAGCGACTGGGCATGTGCCGACACGCCCAGCGTGCTTAGCAACAGGCCAGCGGCCATAATTTTCTTCAAAGACATATCATTCTCTCCTGTTTGAAGATTTGTTATCCTGAGGCGGGCTTGTGCCGCCACAGCGACGGGTTTCAGCGCCTGAGGGGTAACATTTCGCGGACGTCCGCGAGTGCAGCCTCTGATTGTCCGATTTGCCCGGACTTATCGTATTCCATACGGCCCACCCAAAGAATGCGGGCCGGTTTATCTGTCTTGTTCGACCAGCAATGCGGCGTGTCCCCCAGATAATGAAGGCTGTCGCCCTCACGCATGAGATACTCGCGCTCGCCCACCATCTGCGAGATTTCACCCTCGAGAATATAGATGATTTCCTCGCCGATGTGGTTCACGACTTCGGATTCATACCCTGGCGGCACGTTCATGACATAAGAGGTCAGTTCGTGCCCCGAAAAGGCTGCACCGATCTGTTCATACTCCACAGGCGATCCCGCCACGGAAAACCGTGGTCGGCTGGCCCCGCGGGTCAGACTGTCGACCGCACGCGGTGAATGGACAAAATGGTCAAGATCCACAGCCAGCGCGGTGGCGATCTGGTTCAGGGTTCCCAGTGACGGCGTGGCATTGCCACGTTCGACCTGACTGAGATAGCCAACGGATACCCCCGATGCAGCAGAAAGCTTTTGCAAAGTCATCGCAAGCCGATGGCGCTGCGTACGCATACGCGCCCCCAGCAGATTGGATGGCTTTTCTGTTGCAGCTTTGCTTTGCATAGGTGGCTGGAAACTCCCCGAGGCCCGCGCGCTTGATGGTGTCGCGAAGCTTGGGGATGAAAACAGTTTAGGTCAACAATAAAAATTATTGTCAGGTCAAAAATGTTTGCATCTCAGGAGCGCCGAATGATGTTTTTGACAAGTCACTGCGGCGTTCTACCCGCTGTTGGCGGGCCGTTTCGGTGAAGGACACTTTTGTATTTCAACACGCATTTGGCGAACGAAAAACAGATCGCCCAAGCTGACGTTAGACCCATGCGCAGGTCAGTCGACCATGAACATCTCCAGCTCTTGGTTGCGACGCCCTCTGCCAAGGCCATTTCCACGGCGACCAGCACGGCCTGTTCATCGTGATGCAGAACCAGTGCCAGAATATCGACCCTTTCCCTATCCCCACCAAGCTTGTGCAGCATGAGGTGCTGGAGCACGAGGCCGCAAGACCAACCATCATATGCGTCCTAGGGTCGGCGGCGTGATCCTTTCGTTCGCGTTCAAACCCGGTGAGCGACGTTAAAATCAACGCCGCGCCGCGCGCGCTTTCAGATCCGCACCACACGTCACGCGGGAACCAAACCCCGGCCCGTGCGTTTCTGAAACATTAAGGCAGGGTTATTTTGCCCTGTTTTACCGATCTAGACAGATTAAGGAGAGGTGACATGCCTGACACCGATACACCGCGCACCCAATCCGGATTTGAGTGGTACGTTGTATTCATAGGCATAGTCGTGTTGGCGATCGGATTGATTTTGGCAGCGGGTGGTGTCTGGCTGATTTCCTTGGGCGGTTCTTGGTATTATGCGATCACGGGCGTGCTGTTGGTCGTCGCGGGTGCCTTGCTGTTTCGGAAGCGACGCAGCGGTGTGACGCTGTTTGTGGCGGTCTGGATTGGCACGTTGATCTGGGCGATCTGGGAGGTAACCCTGGACGGGTGGCAACCTGCCTCGGATTGGTGGGCGTTGGAGCCAAGGGTGTTTGCGCCCACGGTGCTGTTGGTTCTTGTGTTGATTGGTCTGCCTGCACTGCGTCGACGAGATATGAGCGGTGTCAGCGCGGTCGTGGCCACAGTGGCGCTGGGGCTTTCGCTGATCATGGGGGGTGCCGTGCCGCTGTATGCGCAGCAGGACACATCGCCAAACACCACGCCAGGTGCCACAGAGACACCGGATGCGGCGGCAACAGCGCAGGCCGCGCCCTTGGAAACCGGTGAGGACTGGCCGGTCTACGGTGGCACTGTTCGGGGCGAGCGGCATTCGCCGTTGACGCAGATCACCACCGAAAACGTCGCAAATCTGGAACAGGCCTGGTCGATTCACACTGGCGACATGCCGTCCGAGGCCGCCGACGGCAAATATTCACCCGAAAACACCCCTCTGAAGGTTGGCGATACGCTGTTTGTCTGCACACCGATGAATCAGGTGTTGGCGCTGGATGCGTCCACCGGGCTTGAAGAGTGGCGATATGATCCGAACGTGTCCGAGGATGCGATCCCCTATGGGGCGACCTGCCGCGGTCTGGCCTATCATGTGCAAAACGATGTCGATCCTGACACCCTTTGTGCGGCCCGCATTCTGGTCGGGACACTGGATGCGCGGCTGATTGCGGTGGATGCGGGCACCGGCCAGATTTGCCCCGCATTCGGGCGCGAAGGGATGGTTGATCTGAACAACGGCCTTGGGGACACGGTGCCCGGCTGGTACGCGGTGACCGCACCGCCGACCATCGTGCGCGGCGTTGCCGTGGTTGGTGCACAGGTCAGCGACAACGAGGCAAACGATGCCCCGTCGGGGGTTATCCGTGGCTATGACGTGGTTACAGGCGACATGCTGTGGGCCTGGGATCTGGGGCAGGGCGGTGTCGTCGATGAACCCGGTCAAGGCGAGACTTACACCCGCGGCACGCCGAACATGTGGACGATGGCATCGGGAGATCAGGAACTGGGGTATGTGTATCTGCCGCTTGGCAACTCCTCTAGCGATTACTACGGCAGTGACCGCAGTGCGGAAGAGAATGAATATGCATCCTCCCTTGTGGCTTTGGATGCCACAACCGGCGAAGAGGTCTGGCATTTCCAGACCGTTCATCACGACGTGTGGGATTACGATCTGGGCAGTCAGGTGACGCTGGTCGATTTCCCTGCCGACGGTGGCACGGTTCCGGCGCTGATCTTGCCATCGAAACAGGGGCAGATTTACGTGTTGAATCGCGAGACAGGGGAAAGCCTGTTTCCTGTGGAAGAACGTCCCGCCCCCAAGCTGGGCAGCGTCGAGCCTGATTATATCTCGGATACGCAGCCTTATTCGGGCTATGCCAATCTGAACCAGCCTCCGCTGACGGAAAAAGATATGTGGGGCATGAGTCCGATTGACCAGCTGTGGTGCCGCATCCAGTTCCGCCGCGCCAATTATGCGGGGCAGTTCACACCGCCCTCGGCGGACAAGCCGTTCATTCAATACCCGGGTTACAATGGCGGATCGGATTGGGGCAGCGTGTCGGTGGACACCGAACGCGGCATCCTGATCGCCAACTACAACGACATGCCGAACTACAACCAATTGATTCCGCGCGAAGAGGCTGATGCACGGGGCGTAAAACCGTTCAGCGATGCCGGTGGCGAGGCGGGTCCGATGCAGGGCGTGCCCTATGCGATTGAGGTGAACGCGGGCTGGCGGGTGCCATTTACCGGAATGCTGTGTTCCGAGCCGCCTTATGGTTGGATCAGGGGCATTGATCTGGCCACCGGTGAGACCCTGTGGGACCAGCCGTTCGGCTCGGCCGAAAACAACGGGCCGTTTGGCATTCCATCAATGCTGCCGCTGACGATCGGGACGCCGAACAATGGCGGGCCGATCACCACGGCGGGGGGCGTAACCTTTGTGGCAGCCACCACCGACGATAAACTGCGCGCCTTTGCCACCGAAACGGGCGAAGAGTTGTGGCAGGTCGATCTGCCTGCGGGGGGACAGACAACGCCAATGACCTATGAGGTCGATGGTCGCCAATACGTCGTAATCTATCCCGGCGGGCATCATTTCATGGAAACCGAAGTGGGCGACCAGATTATCGCCTATGCGCTTCCGGAAGAATAATAACTAACGCCCCCGTCATCAGGCGGGGGTACTTTTGGTCTTATGTCGTTGGAGGGTGGGATATGTCGGACGCACACTCGGGGTCATCGGGAAAGGATGAAGACACCAAGCTGAAACGGGTGATGGGACCGGGGCTGCTGTTGTTATTCATTGTGGGCGACGTGTTGGGCACCGGCATCTATGCGCTGACGGGCAAGGTGGCCGGAGAGGTCGGCGGCGTGGTTTGGCTGCCCTTCCTTGTGGCCTTTGTTCTGGCGACGGTGACGGCGTGCAGTTATCTTGAGCTGGTCACGAAATACCCCCGCGCGGCGGGGGCTGCCCTGTACACGCACAAGGCGTTCGGCGTGCATTTCATCACCTTTCTGGTGGCCTTTGCCGTGATGTCGTCTGGCATCACCTCGGCGTCCACGGCATCGCGGGCTTTTGCCGAAAACTTTGCCCAGACGGCGGGATTTGGCGACGGGGCATTTGGCGTCACGGTGATCAGTCTGGCCTTTATGGCGCTGATCGCTGCCGTCAACGTGCGCGGAGTGGGCGAAAGCGTGAAGATGAACGTGGTGTTCACCTGTATCGAACTGACCGGATTGGTCATCATCATCCTGATCGGGGCCTGGGCGCTGGCAGGCGGGCAGGGCGACTTTGGCCGTGCCTTTGATTTCAGCGGTGGCGAAACGGAAAAGGGTCTGTTCTGGCCGGTGATCGCGGCCACCACGCTGGCGTTCTTTGCGATGGTCGGGTTCGAGGATTCGGTCAACATGGCCGAAGAATCCAAGAAGCCGTCGCGGATATTCCCCAAGGTGCTGCTGACCGGCCTGCTGATCACGGGCGTGATCTATCTGCTGGTGTCGGTGACCGCGATTGCGCTGGTGGATGCCGAAGAGCTAAGCGAAGGCGCCACGCCGCTGCTGAAGGTCGTCGAGGCCGGCGCGCCGTGGTTTCCGCTGGGCGTGTTCGGGGTGATCACAATGTGTGCGGTGGCCAATTCCGCGCTGATCAACATGCTGATGGCGTCGCGGTTGCTGTATGGCATGGCCGAGGAAAAGGTGTTGCCGACGGTGCTGGGCCACGTGTTGCCAAACCGGCAGACGCCTTGGGTGGCCATCCTGTTCACCACGGCGTTGGCGGCGGGTTTGATCACCTTCGTGGGGGCGGTGCCCGATCTGGGCGGGACCACCGCGCTGCTGTTGCTGGCGGTGTTTGCGGTGGTTAACGTGGCGGTGTTGGTGTTGCGCAGTGACAAGGTGGACCACGATCATTTCACCGCGCCGCTGGGGCTGCCCTATCTTGGTGCCGCAAGCTGTGCGTTTTTTGTCGGGCCTTGGACGGGGCGCGATCCGGTACAGTATCTGATTGCGGGCATCTTGCTGGCAATCGGTGTGGTGCTTTGGGGGGCGACGGTCGTTTACATGAGGTCGAAGGGCGAGACACCCGGAGGGGATGATATGAGCGAGTTGGCACAGTGATGCGGAGGCATTCTTGACCCGCTTTATGTCGCGCAAACGCATGGGAACGCTGGCCGCCTTGGCCGGCGTTCTGCTGCTGTCTGCCTGTGGCGAGGGGCGGCAATCGGTGCTGAACCCGTCGGGGCGCGATGCGCATTTGCTGTATGATCTGGCGATGGTGATGTTCGTCGGCGCGCTGGTGTTGTGGCTGCTGGTCGGGGGGCTGTTTGTCTATGTGACACGGATCAACCCCCGCGAGATGTCGCGGGGGTTGGCCGAGGGGCTGATCGTTGGCGGCGGCGTGCTGTTCCCTGTCGCCTTGCTGGGTGGCTTGCTGGTCTACAGCCTGCCGCTGATGCAGGCCCCGCGCGAAGCGGACGAGGGGATGCGTGTGCATATCACCGCTGAACAATGGTGGTGGCGGGTGGAATACGAGCTGCCCGACGGCAGCCGTGTCACATCGGCCAATGAATTGCGCCTGCCCGTGGGGCAGCGCACCGGGCTGGTGCTGAATGCGCACCGGGTGATCCATGCGTTCTGGGTGCCCGCACTGGGCGGCAAGGCCGACATGATTCCGGGCCGCGAGACCTATCTGTCCTTTCTGCCCGAAAGCGCGGGCACCTATCGTGGGCAATGCGCCGAGTTTTGCGGCGCGTCCCATGCGTTGATGGCCTTTGAAACCGTGGTGATGGAGCCGGAAGATTTCGAGGCATGGCTGGAGGCCGAAGCACGGAACGCCACGCCGCCCCAAACCCAAAGCGCCACGCGCGGCGCGCAGGTGTTCGCCCGCGAAGGCTGCGGCAGTTGCCACACGGTACGCGGGACGCAGGCTGTCGGACGGGTCGGACCGGACCTGACCCATGTGGGCAGCCGCCTGTCACTGGGGGCGGGTATCCTTGGCGTTGAGCCCGTCGATTTTGCCAACTGGATCGCCCACACCGAGACCCTGAAACCCGAGGTTGCCATGCCCAGCTATGACCACCTGTCGCCCGACGACCTGACCGCGCTTGCCGCCTATCTGGGGGGGTTGGAATGACCCGCCCAGCCCCGTTCCCTGTGGCCGAAGGACTGTATCCCCCGACCGAGGAGATGCTGAACACCCCCGTGCCGCCCGAGGAACAGGAACGCGGCAAGGCCGAGCTGCGCGCGGCGTGGAAAACACCGGAAGGGTGGCGCTATATCTCGGCTGTGAACAACACCGAGGTGGGGGTCTGGTACGCGCTGACGGCGTTCGGGTTTATGTTGCTCGCGGGGCTTCTGGCGCTGGCGATGCGGGTGCAATTGTCCTTTCCCGGTATGACGTTCCTGGATTCGGACCGGTTTAACCAGTTCTTTACCATGCACGGGTCAGCGATGATGTTCCTGTTCGCCGTTCCGATGTTCGAGGCGATCAGCATCCTGTTGCTGCCCGCCTTTCTGGGCGCGCGCGACATGCCCTTCCCGCGTCTGTCGGCCTATGGCTACTGGTGTTTCCTGATCGGCGGCTGCTTCGTCATGGGGTCGCTGTTGTTCGACGCGGGGCCAAAGGCCGGATGGTTCATGTATCCGCCGCTGGCCACCGAAGAAGAAGGGATCGGTCCCGACATCTGGCTGCTGGGTCTGTCGTTCATCGAGGTTGCCAGCATTGCCGCCGCCGTCGAATTGATTGTCGGCGCGTTGAAATGCCGACCACCGGGGATGCGCGTGAACATCATGCCGCTGTATGCGTGGTATGTGATGGTCGTGGGCGGGATGATCCTGTTTGCCTTTCCACCGCTGATTGCGGGCGATTTCCTGTTTGAATTGCAGCGGTCGTTCGACTGGCCGTTCTTTGACCCCGAACGCGGCGGCGACCCGATCCTGTGGCAGCACCTGTTCTGGATTTTCGGCCACCCCGAGGTCTACATCGTCTTTCTGCCGTCCATCGCCATCGCCGCGATGATCGTGCCGACCGTGGCGCGGAGGCCCATCGTGGGCTATTCGTGGATTGTCCTTTCGGCGGTGGGCACCGGGTTCCTCAGCTTTGGGCTGTGGGTGCACCATATGTTCACCACGGGGCTGCCGCAGATGTCTTTGGGCTTCTTCTCGGCGGCTTCCGAGGCAGTGGTGATCCCCACCGGTATCCAGTTGTTTGCGTTCATCGCCACGCTGATGGTCGGACGGGTCAGGATGACCCTGCCGATGCTTTGGATTGCAGGCGCGCTTGCGATTTTTGTGGCGGGCGGGCTGACGGGCGTGATGCTGGCCATCGTGCCGTTCAACTGGCAGGCACACGACACTTATTTCATCGTGGCACACCTGCATTACACACTGTTTGGTGGCATGGTCTTTCCGGTGATTGCGGGGGTCTATTATTTTTACCCGTTCTTCGCCAAAAAGCTGTTGTCGGAACGGCTGGGCCGCTGGTCCTTCTGGCTGATCTTCACCGGCTTTAACGTGACCTTCCTGCCGATGCATCTGACCGGACTGATGGGGATGCCACGGCGTGTGTTCACCTATCCCGAAAGCTCGGGGTGGGGGACGCTGAACTTGATTTCGACGATTGGGGCCTTTGTCGTGGCGGCTGGTTTTGCCGTGTTCGTCTATGACCTGCTGCGGCCCAAATCGCGCCAGGGGCAAATTCCGCGCAATCCTTGGGATGCCGGCACACTGGAGTTTTCCCATGACGTCCCCGAAGAGGCATGGGGTGTGCGGTCGGTGCCCTATATCACGTCGCGCTATCCACTGTGGGATCAACCGAAGTTGGTCGAACGCATGGACGCGGGTCGCTATTACTTGTCGGATGCGCCGGATCACCAGCGCGAGACGGTTGTGACATCGGTGATTGATGCCAAGCCGATCTATGTGCAGCGGGTCACGGGCCCGGCGTGGATCACCATCTGGGCCGCGATCTTTACCGGAGGGGCGTTCATCTTCCCGACGTTTCACATCTACAAGCCCGCGATTGTCTGCGGTGCCTTTGCCATCGTCTGCGTGCTGTATTGGCTGTGGACCAGCACCGCGCGCCCGCCAAAGGCGGATATGCGCGAGGCGGGATTGGGTCTGCGCCTGCCGACCTACACCTCGGGGCCGGACGCAGTGGGCTGGTGGGGCATGTGGATTACCATGCTGGGCGACGCGACCGCCTTTGCCAGTATCGTGTTCGGGTTCTTCTTCTACTGGACCGCGCGCCCCGATTTTCCGCCTTCAGGCGCCGATCATGCCATTGGCGCATGGGTCGTAGCGGCGGCGCTGTTGGGAGTGGTGGCATGGGCCGCAACCCTGCTGGCCCGCGAGGTCAACCGGCGTGGCAAGGTGATGCTGGCACGGGTGGCGCTGGTGCTGGCCCCGCTCAGTGCCGCCGCCGCGGCGGGGACCGCGTGGCTGGCCGTGCGCGATCTGGACCCGGTGTCGCATGTTTACCCCGCGATCCTGTGGGCGCTGATGGTCTGGCTGGTGGTGCACCTGTGCGCGGGGATCATCATGCAATGCTATTGTCTGGCGGGCAGCCTGTTTGGCAAGGTCACGCCGCGCCATGATGCGGACCTGCGCAACGTCACGCTGTACTGGCATTTTGTCGCGCTGAAGGTGTTGGTGACGGCCGCGCTGCTGGGGCTGGTTCCGGGGTGGCTGCCATGACCGAGATCAACGAGAACGAAGACGCCCGCGAATTCCGGTCCGAGGCGGCGAGCCTGTGGCGTATCACCTTTGGCCCGTTGATCTGGGCGGTGCATTTCGCCGCGTCCTATGGGGCGACGGCCTTGATCTGCGCCAAGGGTGCGCCGGGCGCTGTGGACGGCTTGCGGCTGGGGATCGGGATCGGCACGGTTGTGGCGTTGCTCGCGATTGTGTGGCTGGGCTGGCAAGCGTGGCAACAGTGGGATCTGGTGCGGGACCGGGATTGGGAAAACGATCAGGGCACCGGCGAGGACCGCCACCAGTTTCTGGGTCATGCCGCGTTTCTGTTGACGGTGATTTCGTTCATCGGGGTCAGCTATGTTGCCCTGCCTGCGCTGCTGATCGGCACATGCCGGTGAGGCCCTTGCTGGGATACGCGGGCCTGCTGGTTCTGGCCGCGCTGTGGTTGCTGCCGCTGGGCGACTGGGCAGGGGCGGATTTTCCGCATCATATGCTGCGGCACATGGGGTTGGTGGCCATCGTCACGCCGCTGCTGGTTCTGGGCTTTCCCAACGCCACCCGCCCCTTTGCCCTGTCGCCGCTGGTCGGGGCGGCGGTCGAGTTCGCGGTTGTCTGGGGCTGGCATCTGCCGGGGCTGCATGGCTGGGCCGACGGTGGTGGCGCGGGACTGGTGTTCGAACAGGGCAGTTTCGCCATTGCCGGTCTGTTGGTCTGGGCCGGTGCCCTGCGTGCCGAACAACCGCTGGCGGGGGCAGGGGGATTGTTGCTGACGTCGATGCATATGACCTTGCTGGGGGCGCTGATCATACTGGCGCCGCGCGATCTGTATGCAGAAATTTGCGGACGCGCGCCGGATCTGGATGCGCAGCAATTGGGGGGGCTTTTGATGCTGGGCATCGGCACGCCGGTCTATCTGGTGGCGGGGCTGGCGCTGGTGGCGCGGGCATTGGATGACAAGAGGGAGCTGGCATGAGACGGGTTTTGCAAACTTTGGCGGCGCTGGCGGTATGCGGCGGGATTGCCGCCGCTGCGGTCGTAGGTTTTGGCCTGTACAACGTATCCGCACGGCAGGGGCATTTGCCCGGTGTCGAATGGGTCCTGCACACCACGTTCAAACAATCGGTGCGCTTGCGCGCGCCCGATGCCAAGGAAGTTCCCGAGGACATTGACCATGCCGATCGCATCCGGCTGGGTGCGCTGCATTTCCAAGGGGCCTGTGCCTTTTGCCATTCGGTGCCGGGCCAGCCGCGCAGCGCCACGGCGCAGGCGATGAACCCGCCGCCGCCCCACATCTTCGAGGCGGCGGCAAAATGGGAGCCGCAGCACATGTTCTGGATCGTCGAACAGGGCGTAAAGATGAGCGGTATGCCCCATTGGCCCGCAGACGGACGCGGCGATGAGATCTGGTCGGTTGTCGCCTATTTGAACGCGGTGCCGGATATGACGGCGCAGGACCAGACCGCGTTGACGGGGGACGGATCAGGGGCGGCCCGTTGTTCGGCCTGCCACGGCGAGGGCGGCAAAAGCACCAACAGCTATGTGCCGCGACTGGACATTCTGACGCCTGACCAGATCACGCAGGCGTTGATCCAGTACCGCGACGGCACGCGCCCCAGCGGCATCATGCAAGAGGCGGCAGCGCGGCTGACCAACGCGCAAATCGACCGCATCGCGGGACGGTATGGCGCGGCACAGGCGGTCAGCGACCAAGCCACCGCCACGACGCAAACCGATCACGCGGGCGCGGGTCTGGCCCTGCGCGGCACCGACGCTGTCCCTGCATGCACGCAATGCCACGGCCCCGGACGGGCAGCGGATGCGCCGATTGCGCCAGTGTTGGCAGGGCAAAGTCGCGCCTATCTGGAAAGCCAGTTGAAGCTGTGGCGCGACGGCCATCGCGGCGGCGGGGTGCGCGCAAATCTGATGACCAAGGCCGCCCAAGGTCTGAGCGATGACGAGATCACAGCGTTGTCTGAGTGGTTTGCAGGCCTGGCCCCCACAGCCGACGCCCGGTGATCCCCCGGGCGTTGTGGCGTCAGGAATTCGCAAGCCGCGTGTAGTGGCCAAAAGACTGGCTGAGTTCGGAATGTGTGCCCATTTCCACGATCTGGCCGTCTTGCATCACGGCGATGCGGTCCGCGTTGCGGATCGTGTCCAGACGGTGCGCGATGACCAGTGTCGTGCGGTTTTCCGACAGTGCATCCAGAGCGTCCTGAATTTGGCGTTCGGTCTGTGTATCCAGCGCCGAGGTGGCCTCGTCCAGGATCAGGATTGGCGGGTTTTTCAGGAATATCCGCGCGATCGCGACCCGTTGCTTCTGCCCGCCCGACAGGCTGACACCGCGTTCGCCCACAATGGTATCAAGCCCGTCCGGCATCTGTGCGATCATGTCGCTGAGCTGCGCCTTGGCGGCCGCGTCCAGGATGTCATCTTCGCTTGCGTCGAGACGGCCATAGGCGATGTTTTCGCGCAATGTGCCGCCGAACAGAAACACATCCTGACTGACAATGCCGATCTGACTGCGCAGGGAATTCAGCGTGACACTGGTGACGTCCAGACCGTCGATGGTGATCCGCCCCGTCTGCGGGTCGTAGAACCGTGGCACCAGCGCCAACAGGGTGGTTTTGCCCGCACCGGACTGTCCGACAAAGGCCATCTTTTCGCCGGGTCGCACATCCAGTGTGATGCCTTTGAGCACCGGCCGACCCTGACCGTAGTCAAACCCGATGTTTTCGAACCGAACCGCCCCTTTGAACGCAGGCGCTTCTACTGCGTCCTTTGCATCGGCCACGTCGGGCTCGGTCTCCATCAGATCAAGATAGCGGCGAAACCCTGCGATCCCGCGCGGGTAGGTTTCGATTACGGCAGCAATCTTGTCGAGGGGACGGAAGAACACCGTCACCAGCAACAGGAATGCAACAAAGCCGCCGGTGCTGAGCGAGCCGTCCAGCACAAAACCGGCTCCGGCCACCATCACAACCACCTGGATCAAACGCATCCCCATGTAGTTCAGCGCCGACGACCCTGCCATCAGCTTGTAGGCCGACAGCTTGGTTTCGCGGTAGCGGTTGTTGTCCTGGGCGAACAGGGCCGCTTCGTGGTCTTCATTGGCAAAGGCCTGAACCACGCGGATGCCGCCGATGTTCTCCTCAAGCCGCACGTTGAAATCGGCCACGCGTGCGTAGATGGACCGCCATGTGCGGGTCATGCGCCCGCCGAACACAACCACGATAACGACACAGGCCGGAACGATCACCGCCGTGATCAGCGCCAGTTTGACATTGATCGTCATCATCAGGGCAAAGGCCCCGACAAAGGTCATGATTGCAATGAACAGATCCTCCGGCCCGTGGTGGGCGACCTCGCCGATCTCTTCAAGGTCACGGGTGACGCGGGCGACCAGTTTGCCGGTGCGCATCTTGTCGAAGAACGAAAACGAAAGCCGCTGAAAGTGCGCAAAGGCCCGACGGCGCATTTCGGTTTCGATGTTGATGCCCAGCATGTGACCCCAATAGATCACGATGGTCATCAGGCCCGAGTTCAGAACGTAGATCACCAGCAGGCCGAAGGCGGCCAGCAGGGTCAGCCCCAGATCGCCCGCTGGCAAAAGCACATCAATGAACGCCTTGATCGCCAGCGGAAACGCAAGCTCAAGCAGTCCCGAGGCCACCGCACAGCCAAAATCCAGCCAGAACAGGGCTTTCCAGGGTCGGTAGTATTCAAAGAATTGCCGGAGCATGAAGCGCATCTTTCTGCTTTGGGGTGTCTGAAGGCTGGTTAAACGAATGGGGGGTGGTTTCCCAGACGCAAGCGTTGCCGCAGCGCGCGTGCTGGCTGGACGGGGTCGCGCCTGCACAATCTGTCCGCTTTCCGGCACAAGGCTTTGGCTGCGGACAAGGCGACCTGCATATCTGGGGGAACTGCGTGCGCGGTCTGTGCGTTTTCGCGATGGAGGGGTCGCATCATGCTATTTCGCCAGAACCACATCACCAACCCTGGTTTCACATGGGCCAAGACCGCATCGCCCGCGTTGTCCGAGACCGAAGCCGAAGCGATTTCTTCGGGGACATCCGACCGGCCTGCGCCGCGCAAGCCGTTGAACAGACTGGTCGAGAGACGCGCGATATTCCCCGACGCCCCGCAAAACCCTGACAGCTTTACCCCCAGAAAGGCCGCAGCATGACCCGACCCGTTTACCTTGTCGACGGTGCCCGCACCCCGTTTCTAAAGGCACCCGGCGGTCCGGGACCGTTCACGCCGGTTGATCTGGCCGTGCAATGTGGCAGGCCATTGCTGATGCGCCAGCCGATGCCACGGGATGCTTTTGACCTTGTTATCCTTGGCTGTGTGAACGTCATTCAGGACGAAATGAACCCCGCCCGTGTGGCCGCGTTGCGGTTGGGAATGGGCGATGAACAGGTGGCTTTTACCGTGCAGATCAACTGTGGGTCGGGCATGCAAAGCATCGACACCGCCTTTCGCTATATCCGCGATGGCAGCCACGAGATGATCCTTGCGGGCGGCACCGAGGCGTTAAGCCATGCGCCGCTGGTTTATAACCGCGAGGCGACCGAATGGTTCGGTGGTATGGCGCGAGCGAAGGGCGCACTGGACAAGGCCGCCAAGCTGACCGAGCTGCGGCCCGATTTCTTCAGCCCTGTCATCGGTCTGGAACGCGGGCTGACCGATCCGATCACCGCGCTGAACATGGGCCAGACCGCCGAAGTGCTGGCGCATCGTTTCGGCATAGACCGCGAAACCGCGGATGCCTATGCGGTGGACAGTCACAAACGCCTTGCCGCGGCACAGGCCGACGGGCGGCTGGATGGCGAGGTGTTGCCTGCCTTTGACCGCGACGGGGTGGCACATGCGAAGGACGATGGCGTGCGTCCCGACAATTCCATGGACCAACTGGCCAAGCTTGGGCCCGCATTTGAAAAACCCTATGGCAAGGTCACTGCGGGCAACTCCAGCCAGATCACCGATGGCGCGTCCTGGGTGATCCTTGCGTCGGAAACCGCCGTCAAGGCGCACGGGCTGGACCCGATTGCGCGGCTGGTCGATAGCGAATGGGCGGCCTTGGACCCGTCGATCATGGGGCTGGGTCCGGTGCTGTCGTCAACCCCGCTGGCGCAGCGGCACGGACTGTCGGTAGAGGACATCGACCTGTGGGAGATCAACGAGGCCTTCGCCGCGCAGGTTCTTTCCTGTTTGGCCGCGTGGCAGGATGACGACTTTTGCCGCGAGGTTCTGGGCTATGACGCGGCCTTTGGCCGGATTGACCGGGGGCGGCTGAATGTGGATGGCGGGGCGATCAGCCTGGGGCATCCGGTGGGCGCCAGCGGCAACAGGATCGTGTTGCACCTTGCCAATGCCATGAAACGCAAAGGTGTCCGCCGCGGCATCGCCACCGAATGCATCGGCGGCGGGCTGGGCGGTGCCATGCTGCTGGAGGCCGCGTGATGGATGTTATGGAACACCTTCCCAAAAGGCTTGTGCCCGAAGATACGCCCAAACCGCAGGGTGTGACCAACTGGCGTTATGCCAAGGGCGATATTGCACAGCTTTGGCTGGACTGTGCCGATACCGGCACCAACGTCATATCCGAGGCTGTTCTGCGCGAACTGGACAGCTTGCTGGACATGGCAAAGACAGACAATCCCCGCGCGCTGGTGATCCGGTCGGCCAAGGCGGGCGGTTTCGCGGCGGGGGCCGACATCGACGGCTTTGCCGATCTGCGCGGTGACGATGCCGTGCGGATGCTGGAACAGGGGCATGCCGTGCTGGACAAGCTGGCAGCCCTGCCGTTCACGACCATTGCCGTAGTGCATGGCAACACGCTGGGTGGCGGTCTGGAGCTGGCGCTGGCTTGCGATCACCGTATCGGGGTTGAAGGGGGCAAGGTCGGCTTTCCCGAGGTACAGTTGGGCTTGCATCCGGGCTTGGGCGGCACCGTGCGGCTGACGCGGCTGATCGACCCAGTCGCGGCGATGCAGATGATGCTGACCGGCAGTTCGGCGCACGACCGCAAGGCGCGCAAGCTGGGTATTCTGGATGCGTTGGTGCCCGAGCGCCATGTCGAGGCCGCGATCAGCGCGGCAGCGGCGGGGAAACTGGACCACGACACCGGCGGGCTGCGCGCCACGGCGCTGCGGACCCGCGCGGCGCGGGCACTGGCTGCCACGCGAATGCGGACCGAAGCCGAGAAAAAGGCACCGAACCAGCACTATCCCGCGCCCTACGCGTTGATCAATCTGTGGGAGGACCACGGCGGCGATGCGGCTGGGATGCAAATGGCCGAAATGAAATCCTTTGCCGACCTGCTGGACAGCGCCACGGCGCAGAACCTGATCCGCGTGTTCTTTCTGCGCCGCAAACTGAAGTCCGAAGGCAAGGGCAAGGACGGCATTCATCATGTGCACGTGATCGGCGCAGGCGCCATGGGCGCCGAGATTGCTGCCTGGTCCGCGATGCAGGGCAAGCGTGTCACCCTGGAAGACCTGGCGATCGAACCGTTGGGCAAGGCGGTGAAACGGGCCGTGGGTATCTATGACAAGAAACACCTGAGCGGCATTGACGCGCGCGATGCGCTGGACCGGATGATGCCCGACCCCAATGGGCTGGGCCGTGCCCGCGCCGATCTGGTGATCGAAGCCGCACCGGAAAAGCCGGAGATCAAGGAAAAGATCTATACCTCGCTTGCCGGCGTTATGAAGCCCGCCGCGATACTGGCCAGCAACACCTCCAGCTTGAAACTGGCCGATCTGGTCGCGACCGCGCCCGATGCAGGGCGTTTCGCAGGGCTGCATTTCTTTAACCCCGTGTCGCAAATGCCGCTGGTCGAGGTCGTGTCGCATGACAAGGCCGAAGCCAATACAATGGACCGCCTGGCGGCCTTTGTGCAAGGCATTGACCGGCTGCCCGTGCGGGTCACCGATTATCCGGGGTTTTTGGTGAACCGCATGCTTGGCCCCTATCTGATGGAGGCAATGGTGATGCTGGAGGAAGGCAAATCCAAGGAAGAGATCGACCGCGCGGCACTGGCGTTCGGGATGCCGATGGGGCCCGTGACGCTGGCGGATCAGGTCGGGCTGGACATCTGCCTTGAGGTTGCGCGGTCACTTCGCGATGGCCTTGACCGTCCGATGGCCGACACGCCCGACTGGCTGGCCGAGATGGTCGATCAGGGGCACACGGGGCGCAAATCCGGGCGCGGTTTGTACAACTATGACAAGGGCGAAACACCCCCCGATACACCCGCAGACGATCCAGCCGACAGTATCATTGACCGGCTGATCCTGCCAATGTGCGACGCTGGTGTGGAATGTCTGCGCAAGGGCGTGGCGCAGGATGCCGATGACGTGGACGCCGCCGTGATATTCGGCACCGGATGGGCGCCGTTCCGCGGTGGGCCGATGCACTATGCCAAAGTGCGCCGCGATGTGCCGCAACGGCTGGAGGCGCTGGCGGCAGAGCATGGCGCGCGGTTTGCCCCAGACAAAGGATGGGCCTCTTTTGGCTGAGAGCACCGCAGACCGGATCGCAGCCGAGATCATCGAACGCACCGGCGGAGACATCCGGCTGGCGCTGCCGCTGGGACTGGGCAAGCCGGTGACCTTGTTGAATGCGCTGACGCGTGCGGTGGCCGCGCGCCCTGACGTGCGCCTGTCGATCCTGACCGCGCTGACGCTGGAACGGCCCGATATGAAACAGGGCATGGCGCGCCGCCTGCTGGAACCGGCGGCGGACCGTCTGTTCGGGCATTACCCGCAGATTGAATATGCCCAGATGATGCGCAACGGCACCCTGCCCGACAACATCGAGGTGTCGGAATTCTTTATGCAGGCGGGGCGCTGGCTGTCGCAGCCTGTCGCGCAGCGGCGCTATATCGCGGCGAACTACACCCATGCGCTGGACGTGCTGCGGCGCTGGCGGCCCAACGTGGTGATGCAACTGGTGGCCCCGCTGGACGGCGACCGTTTCAGCTTGTCATGCAACACCGATATATCTGCCGATCTGTTGGATGACCGGCGCGCAGGGCGGCAGGATTTTGTCGTGGCAGCCGAGGTAAACGACACGCTGCCCGCGATGACCGGACCACAGGCACATGTGGCCCGTGACGAGATCCAGATGCTGATGGACGACGGCCCGCAGTTCGAGCTGTTTTCCGTGGTCAAACGCCCTGTCGGCGCTGCGGAACACGCCATCGGGCTGCATGTGTCGCGGCTGATCCGCGATGGCGGGACGCTGCAAATCGGGATCGGCGCAATTGGCGATGCGGTGGCCCATGCGCTGATATTGCGTCACGCGGGGCAAGCTTTGGAACTACAACGCAACAGCCCCTTTGCCCAGGACGGCTTTGACGAAAGCGGGGCCTTTGACACCGGCCTGTATGTGGTGACCGAAATGCTGGTCGACGGTTTGCTGCAACTGTTCAAGGCCGGCATCGTGCGCCGCGAGGTTGATGGCGTTGCGATCCACGCGGGATTCTTTGTGGATTGCCGCGCCTTCTACGAGGCTTTGCGCGAATTGACGGAGGCCGAACACGCCCGCATCCGCATGATGCCTGTATCATTCACCAACCAGCTTTACGGTGACGAAGACGCCAAACGCGCCGCCCGCACCGATGCGCGGTTTGTGAATGCCGCGATGAAGGTGACGTTGCTGGGTGGTGTGACCAGCGACGTCACTGCCAAGGGCCAGGAGGTCAGCGGGATCGGCGGCCAGTTCAATTTCATCGAACAGGCCTTTGCACTGGACGCGGCGCGGTCGGTCATCACGCTGCCCGCCACACGGACAAAGGCGGGACAGACCACGTCCAATATTGTCTGGTCGCATCCGCACGAAAGCGTGCCGCGCGCCTATCGCGATATTGTGGTGACGGAATATGGCATCGCCGATCTGCGCGGAGTGCGTGACGAGGTCGCGGTGGCCCGTATGGTGCGCATTGCCGACAGCCGGTTTCAGGACGATCTGGTCGCGCAGGCCAAGGCGGCGGGCAAACTGGCGTCGGATTTCGCGGTTCCCGACGGCTGGCGTTGCAACACACCGCGGCATCTGAATGGCTGGCTTGATCCTGCGGGATTGCCGACTTTTCCCTTTGGCACCGATTTTGATGACGTGGAACAGCGGCTTCTGCCTGCGCTGGACCTGCTGTCCCAAACCCAAGGCAACCGCGCGGCCATGGTCCGGCTGGTTCTGAAAGGTTTGCGGGCCGGGGATGCCAATCACGCCTGTCTGGATCGCATGGCGCTGAGGGCACCGCGCGGATTGCGCAGTCGGCTTGAGGCACTGGCGCTGAAAGGTGCGTTGCGACAGGTCGGGTAGTGGTCCTGTCCATCCGGGGGGGGGAACCTTTTTGCAGCGTGGTATGTTTGATAACATACGTTCAATACCACTGGTCGGCACGTGGATGTCCGACACGGAAAGGCCCTGGAATGAAGTCAGGCACTGGCACGGCACGGATTGCGATTGTCGGTCTGGGGCCACGAAGTTTGGGCGCGCTTGAGGCGCTGGTGACGCATCTGGCAGAAGTTAAGTGCCGGGTGACGGTCGATGTGTTCGAACCTTCTGATGCACCGGGGGCCGGTCCGAACTTTCATCCCGACGAAAGTCCGCTGTGCTTGCTGAACATTCCCTTTCGCGACATCGACATCCGCCCGCCCGCGTTTTCGCGCTGTGGCAGCTTTGCCGAGTGGTATGCCAGACACGCGGGAAAGCAGGCCGATCCTGACAGTTTCCCGCCACGGGCCGAACTGGGCCGTTATTTGCAGGCTCGACTGGACGATCTGCTGGACGCCGCCAACGGGGCAATCGCCATCATTCCGCAGCATGTCGCGCGGATCGACCGCAGGGGTGCGGGCTGGCGGGTGCAAGCCGGTGACCAGACGCACGCGATTTATGACGAGGTGCTGCTGACCCCCGGCCAACCCGAAACAGCGCCCGACGACCAACTGGCCGAATGGCAGGACCATGCCAGCCGCAGTCAGGGGCAACTGGCGCAGGCTTATCCGGCGGCGCAATTGGCGCACCGCGCCCGTGACTGGACAGGCCGCACCGTGGCGATCCGTGGTTTGGGGCTGTCGACCTTTGATGTGTTGCGGGTGCTGACAGCCGGGCAGGGCGGGCGGTTTGATGCACAGGGCTATCACCCTTCGGGGCGTGAACCTGTGCGCATCCATCCGTTTTCGCTGAACGGTCATCCACCGTTTCCCAAACCCGCGACAGAGCCGCTGGATGCGCGCTTTGATCTGCGCCCGTCAGAAGTGGATCGGTTTTCGCAAGCGATGGCACAGGCTGCGGAGGCCGATCAAGACAGCGCATCGGCCGCGATCAATGCGGCGCTGATCCCTGTTGTGAGCCGGATTCTGGCGGCCTGTGACGCCGAGGTGCCGGACAATGAAGTCGATGACTGGCTGCATGCTGAATGGAACGACCCCGGATCGCAGGAACGGCACCTATCGCCGATGGAGTGTCTGAGAACCGGGATCGCGTTGGCGGATGGCAGTCTGCCGCCCACCACGGGTTATGTGGTCGGACAGGTCTGGCGCAAGCTTCAGGACGCCCTGCGCGCCGGATACAACCCTGTTGGTACGCCCGCTGAGACCGCGAAGACGCTGGTGGGTTTTGACGAGGGGCTGAAGCGTTACAGTTATGGGCCGCCCCTGTCTGCCTCGCAGGAAATGAAGATGCTGATCGAAGCAGGTGTCATGGACCTGAGCCTTGCTGCCGACCCGGATTTCAGCCTGACGGACAGCGGTTGGACGCTGGAAACATCTGACGGCACGGCAGCGGTTTCAGTGATGATTGACGCGGTTTTGCCCTCGCCAGATTTGTCTGCCATTGAAAAAGCACCCATCTGCACGCTGGTTGAAAATGGCGCGCTGGCCCCATTGGCACAAGGGTTGGCGGCGCGTACCGTAGCGGACGGGCAAGTTCGGGATGAACAGGGCCGCGTGGTGCCGCGTTTGTGCCTTCTGGGTCGACTTGCCCTGGGCAGTGTGATTGCGGTGGATTCCCTGCATGACTGCTTCGGAAAGTCCTCGGACCGCTGGGCCAAGGGGGTGTGCGCGCGCTGGGATGCGACGGGACGGGATGCGCGGGATCGCAAAGTTTCTACGTCAACGTGATCAACATCATTTTGTGTCATGGGGGGGTAATCCCAATCGCGCCCCGCAAGCCGGAGCGCAGGAATTCACCGTGGTCCGATGGGCGTGCAACAACGTAACGGCCAATTGATCACGAAGTTTCAGACAAATGTTGCAACAGTCCCCTCGGGGTCGCGCTGTCCCTCATGTTTTCGGTGTGACGTGACTGCTCGATACGTGGAATTCGGATGATAAACAGCGCATTTCCCACAATACTGTTGCGCGAAATTTCGTGGGCCAAATCAGCGATCGTTGTGGTCAAAACGCGCTGGTCGCGTTTGCTGACATCAGCGGCGATGGTCACGGGCGTGCTGACACAAAGCCCCTTTTTCAGAAGCGACTGACCTATTTTTGGCGCAGCGCTGACGCCCATGTAAAAGACCAGCGTCGTCCCCGGCAAAGCATGATCCGCACAGGTTTCGGCTGCATCGCCGTCACAGTGCTGGCCAGTGGTCAGAACCAGTGTATCGGTCTGGCCGCGCACCGTCAGCGATTGCCCCAGCACAGCCGACGCGGCACTGGCCGCAGTAACGCCCGGCACAATCTCGACCGCGACACCCGCTGCGCGAGCCGCATCCAGCTCTTCGGTTGCCCGCCCGAAGATACCGGGATCACCCGACTTCAAGCGGACGACACGGCGGCCTTTTGCGGCTTCGGCCACGATCAGCGCACAAATGCGGGTTTGCGGCCAGGCGTGCGCACCCACGACCTTCCCGACATAGACCCGCTCGGCGTCGCGGCGGGCCAGTTCCAATACTTCGGGATCAACAAGGCGGTCGTAGAAGATCACATCGGCCTCTTGCAGGCGTTGAACGGCGCGCAGGGTCAACAGGTCGCGCGCGCCGGGGCCTGCGCCGACCAGCGCGATATGGCCTTGGGCTTGGGGGACATCACGGGTGGCAATGGTCTGTTTCAGCAGGTCGGCAGCCGCGCGCTGCTGACCGCTTCGGTGCATCTGCCAGGGCTGTTCGGCAAAGGCCCACCGCCAAAAGGCGCGACGGTCCGGTTTGGGTATGTTGGCCGCCACAGCCCCCCGCAGGCGGCCCGCAAGGGCGGCGAAGGGGCCAAGCGCCGGGTCAAGCATCTGTTCGACCTGCGTCTTGATCTGGCGGGCCAGAACCGGTGCCGTGCCTTCGGTTCCGATGGCCACGACCACGGGATCACGATCCACCACCGACGGCGTGGTCATGTCGCACAGCGCGGGTTGGTCCACGACGTTCACCTGCGCTCCGCCGACCTTGGCCAGCGCGTGTAATGCAGCGTCAACGCCGGGGCAGCCTGTGGCGATGAACACCAGTGCTGCGTTGTCGAAACTGGCGGGTGTTATCGCGTCTGTGACCTGCGTGGCCCGCCCTGTGGCCACCAGATCGGTCAATTCCGCATCCAGCTTTGGTGCCAGCAAAACCAGTGCGGCATCCGTCTTCAGCATCAGCCGCGCCTTTTGGGCAGCTTGCTCTCCTCCGCCTGCGATTACGACGCGGCGGCCCGTGGTGCGGATGAACATGGGAAAGCTTTGCATGGTAATCTCCTTACACGGTGCAGGCCTGATGACGGCGCTGCCACAGGTCCTGTGCGGCCCGCGCCGCGTCGGCGACCCCAAGGGCAGACAGCGCCAAAGCGGTGGTGCTGGTGATGATTGCGGTGGCAAAATCGTCGTGTACGGTGCCGTGCCAAACATCAGAAAGGGTGCTGTCGGTGTTCGACAGGCGCTGGTGGCCGGTCACGGGTGCGCCGGTCTGGTCTTCCCACGGGATGCCGTTGGTCAGGCCGTGCAAGGTAATATCCTTGGCCGGGTGATGTTCAAACTCGCCGCCGCCGCCTTTCAGAACCCGCAAGGTCGGTTGGCCCAGCAGCAATCCGGCATCGCGCTGCAACTCGCGGTATGAGGGATGAAAGACACCTTGCAGCGCCACAGAAGCTGCCGCGGGGTTCAGCATCCGCAGCACCGTGTTGATGCAAGAGCGCAGACCAAACGTGTCGCGCAGGCGCAGCAGATCCATCAGGCGTGGTTGCAGGTGTTCCAACGGCACATAGGCGATGCCGGACCGGGCAAGCTCTGCCGAGGCATCAGCCCAGTTCACTTGAGCGATGCCAACATCAGCCAAAGCGGCGCGGACCGACGCGCCTGTCGCCTGATGAGAGTTCCAGCCGTGCAGCAACACGGGATATCCGGCCTGTGCCACCAGCCTGGCCGCCGCCAGAAACCACGGCTGGCCACGGGTGCGGCCCGCGGCATAGGATGGCCAGTCAACCGCTGGCGGCGGGCCCTGCCATGCGGGCAGGGACGCCCGTGCGGCGGCGGTGAAACCGGCGATTTCGGCGGCAACCTCGCCCTTCATCCGCAGCAGCATCAGGATCGCGCCGACGGCCTCGGGTGCGCCGTCGCCGGACAGGATGATCTGCATCGCCGCGCGGGCCTCGTCCATCGTCAGGGACCGCGCGCGGCCCTGTCCGCGCCCCAGAATGGCGACATAAGGGGCAAGGGTCATTCGGCGGCTTCCAGTTTGCGGAACTTGGCCAGAAGCACTGTGATCTCGGGGCGGCACGACCCGCAGTTGGTGCCCGCACCGGTGCATTCGCCCACTTGCGTTACCGTGGTCGCCTGACCGCTGGCGATGGCGGTGCCGATGGTGTTGATCCCGACGTTCAGACAGGCACAGACCACCGCGCCGGGGTCTGGCATCTGGGCGTTTGGTCTGCCTGACAGCGGGGCGTGCGCCACTTGCCCCAGCTGCGACACGATATGATCGCGCGACAGTGCAACAGGTGTGCGTGCCACAAAAAGCGCGGCCAGCAGGCGGTCACCGTCCAAAAATGCAATGCGGGCCATGCCATTGGCCGGATCGCTGATCATCTGGCAATGACTGTGGGGCAGGGCAAAAAGACAGCGTGCCTCTGTCTCCCAATCCTGCGGTTCGTTGTCGCCGGCCAGTTCCGCGCGCCAGCCTGCGTCAACCCTGCTGCGCGCCCAATAGGGGCAATCGGGCGTCAGGGCGCTGGTGCTGACGGCGAACCCGAACCAGCCTGCGTCGTACGCGGTTACGGCCACGACTGCGGCCTTGCTTTCGGGTTGGCCCGACAGCGGATCTGCGACGGCGGGAACCAATGCGTCGACGCGGCCCGACGGGGCAGTTTCACCGGTCCAGTGCATCGGGGCAAAGACCTGACCCTGTCGTACACGGTCAGTAACAAGCGCCCGCAGGATGCAACTGCCTGTCGGGCTTTTCACGCGCACCAGCGTGGCGGCAGCAATGCCCAGGACTTCGGCATCGTCGGGATGGATTTCCAGAAACGGCTCGCCCAGGTGTTGGTTCAGACGGGGGGATTTGGCGGTGCGTGTCATCGTGTGCCACTGATCGCGGATGCGGCCGGTGTTCAGACGGAAGGGATAGCGCGGGCTGGTCCGGGCGGCAGGCGGGCGCGCTGTGACGGGGACCATGCGCGCGCGCGCATCGCCGGTGAAAAACTGTCCGTCTGCAAAGAAACGCTCGGTCTGCCCTGTCGCGGTGACAGGCCAGCGCGTTGGCGGCAAGTCGGCATAGCCGGCAGCGCCCAACCCGCTTAGGCCGGAAATGTCGAAATCCCGTCCGGTCGCTGCCGCCAATCCCGACAGGGTCGCGTATTCGTCGAAAATCTCGGCGGGCGAAGCATAATCGAATGCTGTCCCGAACCCCATGCGCCGTGCAACATCGCACATAATCGCCCAGTCCGGGCGCGCCACACCGGGTGCGGGCAGCACGCTGCGCTGGCGGCTGATAGTGCGGTCGGAATTGGTAACGGTGCCGTCTTTTTCACCCCAGCCGGTTGCGGGCAACAGCACATGCGCCAGCCGCGCGGTGTCGGTATGTGCGGTCACGTCGCTGACGACGACAAAATCGCAGGCCGCGATAGCATCCCGCACGACATCTGCGTCGGGCATTGACACTGCGGGGTTTGTGCAAACGATCCACAGCGCCTTGATCTGGCCTGTCCTGACACGGTCGAACATATCCAGCGCCTTCAATCCCGCCCCTTGGGGCATGGTCGGCGCGTTCCAGAAGTGGCGCACCAACTCGCGGTGCGTTTCGTCTTCGATGTCCAGATGGCAGGCCAGGGCATTGGACAGGCCGCCAACCTCGCGTCCGCCCATAGCATTGGGTTGGCCGGTGACCGAGAACGGCCCCATGCCCGGCTTGCCGATGCGCCCCGTGGCAAGATGGCAATTGATGATCGCGTTGACCTTGTCGGTCCCCGAGGACGACTGGTTCACGCCTTGGCTAAAGACAGTCACGACCTTTTCGGTACGCTGCCACAGATCGAAAAACGCCGCCATTTGCGCCGGATCAAGGCCGGTGACCCCAAGGTCCTGTGCCATCGCCGCGCGCAGCGTCTGGTCCAGCCCGTTGACATGGCGCAAATAGGTGTTGTCCAGCGCGTCCGCAGCGGAAACAGCCGCCAGCAGCCCGTTGAACAGGGCCACGTCGCTGCCGGGGGCCAGCGCCAGATGCATATCTGCCAGATCGCAGGTCGCCGTGCGGCGCGGGTCGATCACCACGACCTTCATGTCAGGCCGCGCGGCCTTGGCTGCGGCCAGACGCTGGTACAGCACCGGATGGCACCACGCCAGGTTGCTGCCCACCAGCACCACGAGGTCGGCTAGTTCCAGGTCTTCGTATGTGCCGGGCACGGTATCGGTGCCGAACGCCCGTTTCTGCCCCGCCACGGTCGAAGCCATACACAGGCGCGAATTGGTGTCGATGTTTGCGGACCCGATAAAGCCCTTCATCAGCTTGTTCGCGATGTAGTAATCCTCGGTCAGCAGTTGGCCCGAGACGTAAAAGGCCACCGAATCCGGTCCGTGTTGCGCGATGGTCTGGCTGAAGCGATCCGCCACCTGCCCAAGCGCGGAGTCCCAGTCGGTATCGACCCCGCCGATGCGGGGCGCCAGCAGGCGGTCGTCCAGCGACAGGGTTTCGCCCAATGCAAAACCTTTCGAGCACAGCCGCCCATGGTTCGCAGGGTGGTCCGGGTCGCCGCGCACCGTCACACCACCCGCGCCGTCGGGCCGGGCCAGCACGCCGCAGCCTACCCCGCAATAGGCGCAGGTCGTGCGGATTTCGGGGGCGTCGTGCGACCCGTCCATCACGCGACCTGACCGCGGCGCAGGCGTGCGGTGTCCAGCATGATCCGGCCACCTATCACGCGGACGGCATAGGTGTTCACGGCCCCTTCGTCCGCCCCTTGCGCCAGTCCCGTATCCAACCGCAACACCATATTGTGCAGCGGGCAGGTGACAGACCGGCCATGCACGATCCCCTCGCTTAGCGGGCCACCCTTGTGCGGGCAGGCATCGTCGATGGCAAACACCTCGTCATCAACCGTGCGGAACACGGCGACGCAGCCCACGTGCGTTTTCACAACGCGGGCGCCGCGTTTGGGTATGTCGGTCAAAGCGCCGATATCGGTCCAGACGGTCATTCTGCGGCCTCCAGTGTCAGATCGGCAAGTGGGGAGTACAGTGCGCGGTAGCTGGCTTTGGTTCGCTCGGCCCAGGGGTCTTGTTGCATGAACTGCTGCGCGAAATAGAAGCGGTCAGCCAGCGCGCGGCGGCTGTCGGCATCGGTCACGACACGTTCGACAATGTGATCCAGGCCGACGTTGTCCATCCACTTGTACATCCGCTCAAGATAGGCGGCTTCTTCGCGGTAAAGCTGGACGACGGCGGCGGTGTATTCCAGCACCTCGTCCTCGGTCTTGACGGTGCACATCACCTCGGTGCCCTGAATATGCAGGCCCGCAGCACCGCCGATGTGCAGCACATAGCCGCTGTCGACACAGATCACGCCCACATCCTTGCAAGTGCTTTCGGCGCAGTTGCGCGGGCAGCCCGACACGGCCATCTTGACCTTGGCCGGTGTCCACGACCCCCACAGCGCCTTTTCCATGCGAATGCCCAGACCGGTGCTGTCTTGGGTGCCAAAGCGGCAATGGTCAGAGCCGACGCAGGTTTTCACAGTGCGCAACCCTTTGGCATAGGCCTGACCGCTGACCATGCCGGCGGCGTTCAGGTCGGCCCAGATGTCCGGCAGGTCCTGTTTCTTGACGCCCAGCAGGTCGATGCGCTGTCCGCCAGTTACCTTGACGGTCTGCACTGCGTATTTGTCTGCTGCGTCGGCAATCGCGCGCAGCTCGTCCGGGGTTGTGATGCCGCCCCACATGCGTGGGACGACAGAATAGGTGCCGTCCTTTTGAATGTTCGAATGCATCCGCTCGTTCACAAATCGGCTTTGGTCGTCGTCCTGATACTCGCCGGGCCAGTCGCACAGCAGGTAATAGTTCAACGCCGGACGGCACGAGGCGCAGCCGCAGGACGTGGTCCAGCCGCATTCCTGCATCACCGCGGCCATGGATTTCAACGCGCGCGACTTGATCAGGCGGCGCACGTCCATGTGGGTCAACGTCGTGCAGGGGCACATCGGTTTGACGGTCTGCACCTCGAATCCGTCGCCAAGGGTCAGGGCCATGACCTGTTCGACCAGCCCCGTGCAGGTCCCGCAAGATGCGCTGGCCTTGGTCTGTGCGCGCACATCGGACAGGGAGGTGGCCCCGCCGTTGATCGCGTCAACAATCGTGGATTTGCAAATGCCGTTGCAGCCGCAGATTTCTGCGTCACCCGGTAAGGCTGCAACGGCTGCCAACGGGTCCGAGGGGGTGCCCCCCTGAAACGCCGGACCGAATATCAAAGTATCGCGCATGTCCGACACGTCGCTGCGATCTTTGATCAGCCCATGAAACCACGCGCCATCTGCCGTGTCGCCATACATGACAGCACCGATCAGCCGGGTGCCTTCCAGCACCAGCCGCTTGTATATACCGCGCGCGGGGTCGCGGAAAACGATGTCCTCGCGCCCGTCCCCTTCGGCAAAATCGCCCGCGCTGAACAGGTCGCAGCCTGTGACTTTCAGCTTGGTTGCCACCTCTTTCGGGGTAAATGTGGCGGGCGTTTCACCCAGCGTATCGGCGGCCACTTTGGCCTGATCGTACAACGGGGCCACCAGCCCGAACACCGCGCCTTGATGTTCAACACACTCCCCAAGCGCCAGGATGTTGGCGTCGGATGTGACCATGGCGTCGTCAACATGAATGCCGCGCCCAACGGCCAGATCCGCGTCTTTGGCCAGCGCCACGTTCGGGCGGATGCCCACGGCCATAACCAGCAGATCACACGGAATTTCGGTGCCATCGTCCAACCGCAGACCGCTGACGCGCCCGTCGGTGCCAAGGATTTCCTTGGAATTGGCCGAGGTCAAAACGGTAATCCCTTTCTCCTCTAGCGACTTTTTCAGCAGGTATCCCGCGGCTTCGTCCAACTGCCGTTCCATCAAGTGGCCCATGACGTGAATGACTGTCACGTCGATGCCCTGCGCCTTCATGCCGGCCGCCGCCTCAAGCCCCAGCAGGCCACCGCCGATGACAATGGCGCGCGCGCCGGGCGTGGCACCAAGGGCCATCATCGTTTCGGTGTCGTCCAGATCGCGGTAGGGAATGACCCCTTGCAGATCGTGACCCGGCAGGGGGATCATAAAGGGGTTCGATCCGGTGGCGATGACAACACGGTCGTAAGGCACCGCGCCGTTTTCCCCCACGACAACCTGCGCGGTGCGGTCGATCCGCAGCACTTTTTCGCCAAAACGGCAGGTGACGCCGTGGGCCTCGTACCAGTCGGCATCATGCGTGATGATCTCGGCATAGGTTTTGTCGCCCGACAGCACGGGGGACAACATCAGCCGATTGTAATTGCCGCGCGGTTCGGCGTTGAACAACGTGACGTTCCACGCGCCGGGTTGGGTTTCGAACAGATGTTCCAGCATCCGCCCCGAGGCCATTCCAGCCCCGATGACAATCAGATTTCTGGTCATGGCTTACTCCGCAGCAAGGGGTTTGGGTTTTGGCGCGGGTTTTGCGCCGTGTTCGTATTCGGTCAGGAAATCAAGGACCTCCTGCCGGTAGGCATAGTAGTCGGGGTGGGACAGCAGTGCCTTGCGGGTGCGCGGTCGCGGCAGCTTTACGTCGGTGATCTTGCCGATGGTGGCCTGCGGGCCGTTGGTCATCATGACCACGCGGTCGGCCAGCAAGATCGCCTCGTCGACGTCATGGGTGACGCAGATCGCGGTGACCTTGGTGCGGGACCAAACCTCCATCAAGACCTCTTGCAGCTCCCATCGGGTGAGGGAATCCAACATGCCAAAAGGTTCGTCCAGCAACAGCAGCTTGGGGCTAAGGGCAAAGGCGCGGGCGATGCCGACACGCTGTTTCATGCCGTTCGACATGGACGCCGCACCGCGGTCCATCGCATCGGCCAGACCCACGCGTTCAAGGTAGTATTCGACCACATCCTGCCGCTCGGCCTGGCTTGCGCGGGGGTACACCTTGTCCACGCCAATCGCCACGTTCTCTTTGGCGGTCAGCCACGGGAATAGGTTGGGCGACTGGAACACCACCGCGCGTTCGGGGTCGGCGCCTTCGACGTGGCGGCCATCCAGTTTGATCGCGCCTTTGGATATGGCATTCAGGCCGGCGGCCATGGTCAGCACAGTGGACTTTCCACAGCCCGAATGGCCGATCAGGCTGATGAATTCGCCCTGATTTACCTTCAGGTCAAAATCCTCGACCACCGTCAGTGGACCTTTGGGCGTCGGGTAGACCTTGTGCAGTTGTGAAAAGTCCAGAAACCGCTCTTCGATCATACCGGCGCGCGCCTCTTTGACGACGGCGGGCAGCGTCTGGTGGATCGGCGTGACGTTCGGCAGGTGCCGAGTTTCTTCCACCTTGGCGGCGATTCCCACGTCCATCAGATATTGCGTGACCTGCGCGCGCAACGATTTGAACGCGGCATCGTGGTTCATCGCGTCGCGGTTGCGCGGGCGTGGCAAGGTGACAGGCACCGGATCGGCCAGCGTGCCGTCGGGGTTCAGAACGATGATGCGGTCCGCCAGCAAGATGGCCTCGTCCACATCATTGGTGATCAGGATGCAGGTCTTTTTGTCCGCCTCCCAGATTTCCAGTATCTCATCGGCCAGATTGGCACGGGTCAGCGCATCCAGCGCCGACAGCGGTTCGTCCAGCAACAGCAGATCAGGCTCCATCGCCAATGCGCGGGCCACGGCAACCCGCTGGCGCATCCCTCCCGACAGTTCCGCCGGCCGACGGTGCGCTGCGTGGGCAAGGCCGACCATGGCAATGTAATGATCTGCCTTGGCTTCCTTTTCTGCTTTGGACAGTTTGCCATGCACCGCTTCGACGGCCAGCATGATGTTGCCGCGCACGGTCAGCCACGGCATCAGGCTGTAGCTTTGGAACACCAGCCCGCGATCAGGCCCCGGCCCCGCAATCGGCGCGCCGCGAAAGGTCAGCGTGCCGGTGTCAGGCATCTCAAGCCCGGCAATCAGGTTCATCAGCGTGGATTTGCCGGTGCCGGAAAACCCCAGAACGGCCAGAAATTCGCCCTCTTTCACGTCCAGCGTGATGTCATGCAAGACTTCGGCGCGGTGGGTGCCTTCGCCGAACCCTTTGTTCACGTTCTTGAATTCCAGAATGCTCATACCGCTCACCGCTGGGCCGAGAAGGTAAAGAACGACTGCAATGCGAACATCACGCGATCCAGAAGGAAGCCGATGATGCCGATGGTCAGGACGGCCACGATGATCCGTGCCAGCGATTGCGACGATCCGTTCTGGAATTCGTCCCAGACGAATTTGCCAAGGCCCGGGTTCTGCGCCAGCATTTCGGCGGCAATCAGCACCATCCAGCCCACCCCAAGGCTAAGCCGCAATCCGGTAAAGATCAGCGGCAGGGCCGAGGGCAGGACCAGTTTGGTGATCTTGGCATAGGGGCCCATCTTCAGCACGCGGCTGACCGAGATCAGATCACGGTCGATTGAAGCCACACCAAGGGCCGTATTGATCAGCGTCGGCCACAGCGAACACAGGGTCACGGTGATCGCGGACACGAGAAAGGATTTGGTAAAGAACCCGTCGTTTGTCGCATAGACCGCAGACACGACCATGGTGACAATCGGCAGCCAGGCCAGCGGCGACACCGGCTTGAAAATCTGGATCAGCGGGTTCAACGCGGCATTCGCCGTCGGTGACAGGCCCGCAGCAATGCCCAAGGGGATCGCGACAACCGAGGCAATCAGGAACCCAAAGAACACCGTCTTGATCGAGGTCCATATCTGCCCGTAATAGGTCGGCGATCCGGTATAGGCGATGTCCTTGACCTCGGACGCGCGGCCCGCTTCGATCAGCTTGGCATTGCGCTGGTCCAGACGGTCCCGGAACACTGCGGCCTTGTCCCACTTTACCACGGCGTCGGCGTGCAGCCCCTTGGCCTCTTGCCAGACCGCAACAGGGCCGGGGATCGCGCCCAGCGAGGTCACGACCCTTGGTGCCAAAGCAGACCAAAGCATCAGGAACACCGCGATGGACAGCACCGGCACGCCCAGCAGCTTCCAGACATCTTTCATTTGCGCGCGAGGGTTGTCGCCGGCCGCGGCCTTTAACAAGGGGGTAAGCCAGCCAAGGCCGAGCACAGTGAACCATGCGTCCGCCTTGTTGATACGCGTGAACCAAACGGCGCGGCGGGCTTCGCGCTGCTGGGCTTCAAGGTGGTCGGGATCGACAACGGTCATTGAAATGTCCTCGGATCAGAATGGAAAAGGGGAGCCACCCCAATCAGGGGCGGCGCCGTTTTGTCAGCCACCGGCCACATCGCCGGACTTCAGTCCGATGGGCAGGCTGTCGATGTAGGCATTCGGCGCTTTGCCGTCGTAGGGGATGCCGTCGATCACGTCGTCGGCCGGCGTCGGGGTCTTGTAGCCGTCACTGTCAAAGGGGAAATCCGCCGCGTCTGCCAATCCTTCGTCCACCAGCATCTGCGCGGCCTGCAAATAGATGTCAGGGCGGTACACGGATTTGGCGGTTTCATCGAACCAGGCGTCGTCCTTGGGTTCGGCAATCTGGCCCCAGCGGCGCATCTGGGTCAGGTACCAGACCGCATCCGAATAAAACGGATAGGTCGCGTGGTGCCGGAAAAAGACGTTAAAGTCGGGCACATCACGCACATCGCCCTTTTCATACTCGAAGGTGCCGGTCATCGACGCCGCGATGACCTCGCGGTCGGCGCCGACGTATTCGGGACGCGCCAGCATATCGACGGCTTCGCCCCGGTTGGCGTTGTCATTTTCGTCCAGCCACATCGCCGCGCGGATCAATGCCTTGGTCAGGGCGAGTGTGGTGTTGGGATTTTCCTTGGCGAACGCATCCGTGATACCGAACACCTTTTCGGGGTTGTTCTTCCACAGCTCATAGTCGGTGATCACCGGCACGCCGATGCCTTTGACAACCGCCTGCTGGTTCCATGGCTCACCCACGCAATAGCCGTCGATGGTTCCGGCTTCCATCGTGGCCGGCATCTGCGGCGGCGGTGTCACCGACAGCATGACATCGGCCCCGATCGTGCCAGAGGTGTCGTTGGGGGAATAGGTGCCGGGGTTCAACCCGCCCGCCGCCAGCCAGTAGCGCAATTCGTAATTATGCGTGGAGACGGGAAACACCATCCCCATGTTGAACGGTTTGCCTGCGGCTTTGTAGCTGGCCACAACCGGCGCCAGTGCCGCGGCGCTGATCGGATGCTGTGGCTTGCCGTCGGCGTCTTTTGGGATGTTCGGCTTCATTTCCTCCCAGACGCTGTTCGACACGGTGATGCCGTTGCCGTTCAGGTCCATCGAGAATGGCGTGATGATATGCGCCTGCGTGCCATAGCCTATGGTGGCCGCCAGCGGTTGCCCCGCCAGCATATGCGCGCCGTCCAACTGTCCGCCGATCACGCCGTCCAGCAGGACCTTCCAGTTTGCCTGCGCTTCAAGCGTGACGAACAATCCCTCGTCCAGAAAATAGCCATTTTCATAGGCGACAGCCAGCGGCGCCATGTCCGTCAGCTTGATGAAGCCGAATTTGAGTTCGTCTTTTTCAAGCTCCAGCATCTCGGCAAAGGCCGGGGCGGCAAGCAGTGTCGTCGTCAGAAGTAAGGCAGAGAAATGTTTCATTTTGTCGTCCCTTTAGGGTCCGGGACAGACGCCCGGACATACGAAAAATAGCCGCTGACCAACCTCATGCGTTGGCATGAAGGGTCGAGCGGCTGTGCTCGGATTACCCGGACTTTGGGAATGGGGTCAGGCGGACGCCATTGTCTGCCTGCCTTCAATAAAAATTTATTCGTCGGCCCTAATCAACGATAAATCTGGATTTGCGGTTGCAGCGGGCCATTTTTCTGCATCGCGGCATAAATGTGCTGAATTCATGATCACTCTGGCAGCGCAAGGGTGAAATTCTGACCGTCAAATGAACGATCCGATGGCGCAGGTTCCTGCACATAGCCGGGAATCGCCTGAACCGTGCTGTCGTGCAGCGCGGTGCGGTAGGTCGCCTTTGCCGCCGCCTGAGAGGTGCTGCGATCCAGACCCAGACGCGCCGCAAGCCGTCCGCCGATCCATGCCGCGTGAACCTGTTGCGGTGCAAACCGGCCAAAATCTACGAACTCGGGCACGACCCGGCTGTCACCGCGCGCCGAAATCGTCAGATGACCTGACAGGGCGCGGTCGATGACCTCGGTCGGGACGTCAAGGTAATCGCGACCCGACAAGATCTCGCAGGCGGTGACGCGGCTGCGTGGATCGTTCAGCCATTGCCCCGCGTGCCACAAGGCGCGGATCAGGGCGCGCAGGGGTTCGGGGTCGCTGTCGGCCAGATCGGCCCGCACGCCCAGCACCTTTTCCGGCACCCCGGGCCAGATCGCGGACCCGGGCAACAGCAATGCGCCTGCCCCCCGTTCAACCGCCATGGACCCCCAGGGTTCGCCGACGCAACATGCGTCAAGCTCGCCCGCAGCAAGGGCTGCCGCCATCAGGGAGGGGGGAACAGTGCGGATGTCGATGCCCGAGGGCGCAGGCAGCCCCAGCGTCGTCAACCAATGATACAAAAGCTCGGCGTGCATCGAGAAAGGGAACGGCACGGCAATGCGCAGCGGACCATCAGCGGCTTCGATCAAAGCGCGGCCTGCTGTGTGGGCATCGTCAAAGTCAAAGGTGTGACCAGCCTGTCGCAACCTTTTGGCCAAGGCTTCGCTGACGCAAACCACCTCACCGTTGGTAGACAAGACCGCGACCGCGGCCAGTGCTGCACCGGCGCCGCCCAGCCCCAGCGCCGTGGCAACAGGCATGGGCGACAGCATTTGCGCCGCGGTGACCTGTCCAAAGGACACCATATCCCGCAGCGCCGACCAGGAATTCGCCCGCCGAAGATCCAAAGCTATGCCCTCGGCGCGGTCGAACCCCATTTCGGCTGCGACTATCAACGGACCCGCGTCAATCAGCGGAACAAAACCGACAGGCATTGTTGTCGTCATGACAGCAATCCTGCGGTGCTGACCAACGCCTCGGCCACATCGCCGACCTTGCGGCCCTGATCCATCGCCGCCCGGCGCAACAAGGCATAGGCGGCCTCTTCGTCGATCCCTTTTGCTTTCATCAAGATGCCTTTCGCGCGGTCGATCACCTTGCGCTCTTCAAGCGCACGTTTTGTCGCCGCCAATTCGGTTCGCATCTGCCGGAACATGTTGAACCGCGCGACAGCGGCGTCGAGGATCGGCTTGAGCCGGTCGGCCCGCAGCCCGTCGACGACATATGCGGACACCCCCGCCTCGATCGCAAGCTTCGTCAGGTTCGCATCGCCCTGATCTACAAAAAGCGCGACAGGACGCTCCAGCGGGGCGGTGGCCAGCGTCAACTCTTCCAAAGCATCACGCGACGGGTTGTCGAGGTCGATCAGGACAATGTCCGGGTTGATCTCTTTGATCGCACTGTTCAGCCGCGTCATGTCGTTGATGATATTCAGTTCGTATTGCCCCACCCGCAACAGGCTTTCCTCGATCAACGCAGCGCGTGCGGGATCGCTTTCTACAATGGTTATTTTCAGAAGTCGCTGCATCACTGGAGCGTCAACAGACAGTGGGGCGAATAGCAACGTTGAACGCCCGGGCGGCGACCGCTTGTATTCCGTGTTGCCTGAAAATTGCGCAGAATTGCGGGGGGGTGGCCGTCCTTGGCGGCAAGTGGAAACCGCTCATTGTCTATCATCTCGCCAACGGCCCCAAGCGCACTGGTGAGCTCCGCAGGCTCGTGACCAATGTGAGTGAGAAGATGCTCATTCAGCACCTCAAGGAACTGTCGGATGACGGTTTGATCCGTCGCATAGATTTCCAGACAGTGCCGCCCCATGTCGAATATGAATTGACGGACTTCGGCCGGAAATTGACAGAACGATTGGCGCCGTTGTGCGAGTGGGGAACCCATCACGGCGCGGAGGTCGCAAGGATCGTGGAAAAGCGCATCAAGGCGGCCTAGCTCTCGTTATGGGATTGCCAACTTGCTGCGCCCCTTGAGGGGGCCTCGCTGGTGACTGTGAACATTCCAGCTGAGATGCCGCGCGTGAAAGGCTACCGCTTCCCTCGTGAGATTATCGCTTATGCAGTGTGGCGTACCACCATTTCGCACTCAGAACGACGGACGTGGAAGACCTGCTTGCCGAGCGAGGTGTAATCGTCTGCCGGGAAACCCCTACGCAAATGGGTGAGCCGGTTTTGTCAGCATTTCGCCCGTTGTGTTAGGTGTGACCTGCCTTCGGCGGCTGATCTCTCGACTTGGCCTCTGCCGATCAGGATGCAATGATTGCGGGCCACGGCGGGCCCGAGGTGGCGATGACCATGGGCGCGCCCGCAGCCACACCGCCGCCGCAGACCCGACCCCGCTCCGGCCCTTCGACACAGGGCGGAGCGTCCTATCAACCCTCTCTCCACCCGGATCTCCGGGTGGCACACACCCAGGAAGCGCAAGGCCATGTTTCGTATCGTCAGGCCCAAAGAGTTCACAACGACGCCGTGGAAGAATGGCGGCGGCGTCACCCATGAGGTCCTGCGCGACAAGGGGGCGGATCCATGGCGCTGGCGGATCAGCATCGCCGAGGTGTCGACCGATGGGCCGTTCTCGACCTTCGCGGGGCTAGCCCGCGTCTTGACGGTGATCGAAGGCGGGGGGCTGGACCTGCACACGCCCGACGGCGTGCTGTCGGCGCGGCCGTTCCAGCCGTTGGCCTTTTCCGGTGACACGCCTGTGGACAGCCGCATGGTGAACGGGCCGGTGCGGGATCTGAACCTGATATACGACCCGACGGCGGTCTCCGCTTCGGTCGAGGTGACGGTGGGACCGGCGCGCATTGAGAACGGACCGGCGCAGACCGGTGTGTTCTGTCACCGCGGCGATGTCGCGCTTGACGGGGCGGCCTTGCCTGTCGGGGCCTTCGCCCTTGGGCAAGGCGGCACGATTATTCTTGGGCCGGAAGCGCGCTGTGTGATCGTCAGGATGGAGAGCGTCTGACGCACCGAGCAAGGCGCAGGTCAAAGGCGCGGCCTGCCCGCTGAAGCGGGCCGTGGCGCGCTTCAGGCCAGGACGCGCATGGCTTCGACAGCTTCAAGGAAATACCGGTTCTCGTCCGGCGTGCCGACGGTCACACGCGCCCAGCTTGTGAAAGGGTCTTCCAGCCACGGCTTGATCAGCACGCCCCTGTGCCGAAGCGCTTCGGCAAAGTCGGTCGCCACCCCGCCCGTGTCGAAGAAGACAAAGTTGGTCTGGCTGGGCGCGCAAACAAACCCGGCCTCAGACAGGTGCCGGGCGAGATGCGCGCGCCCCTCGGCGGCCAGACCTACCGAAAGGGCCAGATGGTCGGTATCGCGGAGCGCGGCGCGCGCAGCGGCCACGGCCAGTGCGTTCACGCCGAAAGGGTTGCGCGCCTTCATCATCTGTGCGGCCAGGTCGGGGGCGCAGGCGATGCCATACCCGACCCGCACGCCCGCCAGACCATAGGCCTTGGAAAAGGTGCGCAGGATCAGCCAGGGATGGGGGCCAGCGGCCAGACGCGCCATCGCATCGAACCGAGCGGCGGGTTCGAGATATTCGAGATAGGCCTCATCGAACACGACCAGCGTGTCGGCGGGCGTGGCCTTGAGCAGTGCGCCGAACTCCGTCTCAGAAATCGCCGGACCCGCGGGATTGCTGGGCGACGAAAAGATCAGCACGCGCGGCGCCTCTGCCGTCATGGCGCGGATCATACCGTCCAGCGGAAAGGTCCAGTCGGCGTTGAACGGCACCTTGGTGACATGCGCGCCCGAAGCCAGCGCGCCGAATTCGTGCAGGCCGAAGCTGGGGCAGATCGTGACCACGTGATCGCCGGGGCGGAGAACCGTGCGGAAGACGGCGCCGATGAGGTCTTCGGACCCGTTGCCGATGATGATCTGGTCGGCGGTCGTGCCGGTGGCGGCGGCCAGGTCTTCGCGCAGTGCGCCGTTGCCCGCATCGGGATACCGCGCGATCCCTGCGGCCTCGGCGCGGATCGCCTCGACGACGCCGGGGCAGGGGCCTGCGGGATTTTCGTTGCTGTCCAGCTTGGCCAGGCAGTCGATGCCGTAATGCGCGCGGAACCGATCCAGCGCGAGGCCCGCGTTATAGGTCGGCAGCGCCGCGATTTCAGGGCGGATCAGATCGGGGTTCATCGTGGGTCCTTTGCTCAAAGATCGAAGATCTTGCCTGGGTTCATGATATTCGCGGGGTCGATGCAGAGTTTAAGCTGGCGCATCAGGTCGAGCGCGGCACCGTGTTCGGCGTCCATATAGGCCTTTTTGCCCAGGCCTACGCCGTGTTCGCCGGTCGATGTGCCGCCGAGCGACAGGGCCAGCTCGATCAGGGCGGAATTGATGCGGCGCCCTTGGGCGGTTTCCTCGGGGTTGTCGGGATCGAACAGCAGGACCATGTGAAAGTTACCGTCGCCCACATGCCCGATCAGCGGCGCCTTGAGCGAGGTTGTCGCGACCACCTTGCCGATCCCCTCGATACAGGCGGGCAGTGCAGAGACCGGCACGCAGACATCGGTCGACAGCCCCTTAATACCCGGGCGCAGGGCGCGGGCGGCATAGAGTGCCGAATGGCGGACCCGCCAGAGCGCGGCGGCGGCCTCGGCATCCTTGGCGTGCTCCAACCGGGTTGCGCCCGCGTCCCGGATCAGGTCTTGCAGAACTTCGGAATCATGAACCACGGTGGCCTCGGACCCGGCCAGCTCGATCCACAGGGTGGGGGCCTCGGGAAGGTCCGAGTTCCCGTAGGCGTTGATCGCGGCCATCTGGACCGCATCCGCCAGTTCGATCCGGTTGAGGCACAATCCGAATTGCAGCGCGGTTACCACGGCGGCGGTGGCCGTTCCGATGTCGTCAAAGCTGCACATCAGGGTGCTGGTCGCCTCGGGGATGCCGGCCAGCCGCAGGGTGAGTTCGGTGATGATACCAAGCGTGCCCTCGGAGCCTACAAACAGGTGTGTCAGGTCGTAACCTGCCGCTGATTTGCGCGCGCGCCCTCCGGTCTTGACGATCCGGCCATCCGGCAGCACCACGGTGAGGCCCAGCACCAGGTCCTTCATCGAGCCGTAGCGCACCGTCGTTGTGCCCGAGGCGCGCGTCGCCGCCATGCCGCCCAGTGTCGCGTGTGCGCCCAAGTCGACGGGAAAGAACAGGCCAGAGGCACGCAGATCTTCGTTCAGACGTTGCCGGATGACACCGCATTGCACCGTACAGTCCATGTCATCGGCGTGCACCGCCAGCACCCGGTCCATGGACGAAAGGTCCAGGCTGATCCCGCCGTGCGGCGCGTTGACCTGGCCTTCTATCGACGATCCGGCCCCAAAGGGCACGACCGGCACGCCGTGTGCGTGGCACAGCTTGAGCACCTCGGCCACCTCTTCGGTGCTGTGGGCCATTACGACGGCATCCGGTGCGGCAGGCGGCAGCCAGCTTTCCACCGCGGTGTGCTGATCGCGGATCGCCTGCTCTGTTGACAGCCGGTCGCCAAAAAGCGGCGACAGGGCCGAAAGAACCGTATCGAGCGGGCTGGAATGCTGTGTCATGTGTCCTCGCATATGTGGGTGGCGGGCCGGGGAGAGGTAGCCCGCCAATCGGGATCAGGCGGCAAACCACCAACGTTCAGAGGCACGGTTGCCGTCCACGTCCCAATCGCTTGCGATCTGCTCGCCCGTGGCGACCTTGCTTGATTTGGCATCGAGGATGTCGGCCCAGATCGGGGCGATCATGCCGCCGTCTTCGTGGATGAGACTTTGGCACTCCCAGTATAGCTCCTTGCGCTTGGCGTCGTCCTTTTCGCCCCGCGCGGCGACCAGCGCGGTGTTGAAGGCGTCGTTGTCCCAGTGAGTCGCGTTCCAGCTGCCGAGGCTTGCCCGCGAATAGGCTAGCGTCAGCATCAGATCTTCGTTGGCGCGGCCGGACCAGCGCGAGGCAAAGAACGGCGTCTTGCCCCAAATGTTCGACCAATAGCCGTCTTCCGGCTCGCGCGAGACCTCGATGTCGATCCCTGCTGCCGCAGCGTGCTGGCTGAAAAGTTGTGCGGCATCCACGGCCCCGGCAAAGGGGGTGTCGGATGCGTGTAGGACGTGCTTGTGCCCTTCGATCCCTGCTTTTTTCATCAGCGCACGTGCCTGTTCCGGATCGTAGCTGTGCTGCGGCAGGTCGGGGTAGTGGTTCGGATAAGCGCTCGAGATCGGCTGGTCGTTGGCGATGGAGCCGAAGCCGCCGAGGATCTTGTTCACCATGTCCTCGCGGTCGATGGCCAGTTTCATGGCCAGGCGCACGTCGGGGTCCTGATAGGGCGTTTCGGACAGGTTCATGGAGAAGCAATAATGCATCTTGCCCTGCACCTGGATCAGGTCGATGCCGGGCATCGCCTTGATCAGCTGGGCAGTCGTCGCGTCGACGGCGTTCATCGCATCAATTTCGCCGGTACGCAGGGCCGTGGTGCGCGCGTTCACATCGCGGATTGCCAGGATTTCCACTGCGTCGAAATGCGCGCGGCCTTCTTTCCAGTAGTTCGGATTCTTCACCACGCGCGCCTTCACGCCGGGCTCATAGCTTTCCAGAGTGTACCCGCCGGTGCCGATCCCCTCGTCGAAATTCGTGGTCCCGGCCGGAACCACGATCGTCGCGGCCATGGACAGGACCGCCGGGAAGCCGCTGTTCGGACCGGACAGCGTGATGGTCATCTCATGCGGGCCGGTGGCCTGCACGTCGGTCACGTCGGCCATCAGCGACTTGATCACCGAGATGGTCTTTTCGCCGCGATGCAGGTTGACCGAGAACACCGCATCTTCGGCGGTGAAGGGCTGGCCGTTGTGGAACTCTACGCCTTCGCGCAGCTTGAAGGTCCAGACGGTCGAATCGTCATTGCTTGACCATTCTGTCGCCAGTTCGGGGATCAGAACGCCGCCGGGGCCGACCTCGATCAGCGCATTGCGGATCTGGTATTGCAGGTTCTGCATGAATTTGCTTTCGTTGACCTGCGGATCCAGCGTTTCGCCGCTGTCGAAGTCATTGATTGCAAGGCGGAATGTACCGCCCTTTTGCGGCGTTGACTGTGCCCTTAAGGGTTGCCCGTTAAGGCCGAGTACGCCAAGCGTGCCAAAGGCGGCCGCAGTCTGTAGCAATGTACGCCGATTGGTGGAAGTTGTCATGGTTCTCTCCCTGCAGAGATGGTTATGGATATTTGTTTGATTATATGTCTATTCATAATACCGTATGAGGAGACATAAGGCTGGGACAATTCAGTATTCCTGTGATACTGTGTAGCGCAGCTAAACATGCCTCGGTTCGGTGCTGAAAAGGTGACAGTGAAATCCTATTTGCCCCCCTTGCGCGCCTTGCAGGCGTTCGAAGCGTTCGGGCGTCTTGGTTCCGTTGGGGGTGCTGCCCGGGAACTGGGTGTAACCTCGGGCGCAATCAGTCAGCAGCTTAGGGTTCTGGAGGAACACCTTTCGCTGAAGTTGATCAACAAGGACGGGCGCCGGGCCGCGCTGTCCGATGAGGCACTTGCCTTTCACAAGTTGGTCGTCGAGGGGTTCGATCGGTTGCGGATGGCCCATTCACTTGTGCAACGCACAAAGATGGGCGCTGACCTGAAAGTATCAGGACTTCCGACACTTCTTCTGAAATGGCTCAACCCGCTGTTGCACGATATTCAGGCACATCTGGATGACCTTCCCCTGCGGCTTGAGGCCACGCATCTTGAACCGGACCCGGACATGTCGGTCGATATGTTCCGGCTGACTTACGGAAATGTGTCGCAACGGTTTCCGCATGCCAGGGAGTTGTTTACCGATGTCTGTTTCCCGGCTGGTTCCCCTGCTTTTCTCAGTCAGCATCCGGAGGCGAAGACGGTGGAAGGTTTGCAGCGTCTTCCCCTGATCGAAATTGACTGGGGGCCTGCCTACAGCACGGTGCCTCGGTGGTCGGACTGGTTCGCCGCGCATGGCATGTCTCGCACCAGTTTCAAACCGGTGGCGGTGCATTCGCTGTCCAGCAGCGCGCTCGAGGCGGCTGCGGGCGGGCAGGGCGTCGTCCTTGCGCAGAGGTCGTTTGCGCGGTTCGATCTGGAGCTTGGGCGTCTTGTGCGGTTGTCCCAGGACAGCCTGTCCATGCCCGAACCCTATTTTGTCTGCTGGGGTGACACCACGCTGAGCCAGCCGAAAGCACGCGAATTTCTGAACTGGTTGATCGGAATTAGCCGGAAACTCTCGTCAGAAGATCAGGATATCTAAAGTATCAACGATCATTTCTACCTATTAAATGCGTCATGTTCAGACATATTGCGATTAACCCCAAGCAACTTACGAGGTCGCCAATGTTTCTACGCAATGCATGGTATGTCGCCGCATGGAGTACCGAGGTTACGCGGGATCTTCAGCAGATCAAGGTTTTAGGCGAAAAGATCTGTATCTTCCGCACCGAGGAAGACGAGGTTATCGCGCTGGAAGATGCCTGTCCGCACCGCAAACTGCCGCTGTCAAAGGGACGGATCAAGGGCAACACGGTGGAATGCGGCTATCATGGCCTGACCTTTGATTGCGCCGGGCAATGTGTCTGGGCGCCCGGTGGCGGGCGCATCCCCTCGGCAGCCAAGGTGCGGCCTTATCCGATCCACGAGAAATACGGCCTGGTGTGGATCTGGATGGGCAACGCGGCCATGGCAGACCCGGAAGAAATTATCGACATCCCGAATTTTGACAGCCCCGACTGGGGCATCAATGTGGGTGCCGCGATGGAGTTGCAGTGCAATTATCTGCTGATGTGCGACAACCTGCTGGACCCCAGCCACGTGGCCTGGGTACACCAAAGTTCCTTTGCGGCGCCGGCCACGAAGGACACGCCGCTGCGCGTTACCAAGACCGATAACGGCGTGATCGTCCACCGCTGGATGATGGACCACGAACCGGCGCCATTCTACAAGAAGGTGGTCGAGTTTGAAGGCAATTGCGACCGCCTCCAGCATTACGAAGTGCGCTATCCCTCGCACGCCCTGATCCGCGCGGTCTTTACCCCGGCGGGCACCGGTGGGCCGGACGGGCCGCTGCACGAAAACACCTTTGTGATGGACAGCTATAACTTCATGACGCCGACATCCGAGACGGAGACGCGGTATTACTGGTTCCAGTTGCGCAATATCCGCCCCGACGACGAAGCGTTGTCCAAGATGATGTCCGAGGATGTGCGCCACGCCTTCGAAGAGGATCGCGCCATCCTGCAAGAGGTCCAGGTCGGCATGACCAACAAGAACTCTCCGCATATCGACCTGAGCATCGACGCCGGCCAGCTACGGTTCCGCCGTCAGCTTGAGGCGATGATCGCCGAGGAACGGATGGTCGACGCCAAAATGGAAGCGTGAGATGGCCGATGCATTTCGCAGGTTTCGCGTTATCGCAAAGGTGCGCGAAAGCGAAGTCGTCACTTCGTTCCATCTGACGCCGGTCGATGGCGGGCCGCTTTGGCAGGCGCTGCCGGGGCAGTACCTGACGCTGCGGGTGCCGACCGCACAAGGAACGGTGCTCAAGACCTATTCGCTGTCAGGCGACGTGCAGCGGGACGAAGCGCACCGGATTTCGGTCAAGCGCGCGTGCGCGCCTGATGGTGTGGAGGTCCCGGACGGGATTGGCTCCTGCTGGCTGCATGATCAGGTTGAAGAAGGGGCCGAGATCGACATCGCCCCGCCGCGTGGTGGCTTTGTGCTGGATCAGGAAAGCACCCGGCCCGTGCTGCTGCTGGCCGGTGGCATCGGCATTACGCCCCTGCTGGCGATGGCAAAGGTTCTGGCGCGCGCAAAGCGCCGCGTCTGGATCTTTCACGCCAGTGAAAACGGCGATGTCCAGGCGCTGGGTCCGGAACTGAAGGCGCTGGCCGAACGGGCTGAGGGCCGGATTGCCTTGCATGTTGTGCATCGGGCACCGAACGAGAATGACCGGGTCGGAGGCCGCTTTGACAGCGAGGGGGTCATTGACAAGAACCTGCTGCAATCGCAACTGCCGCTGGACGATTACGAGGTCTACATGTGCGGGCCGACCGCCTTCATGGTGGCCATGTATCGCATTCTGACAGAACTTGGCATTCACGAGAACCGGATCGCTTATGAATTCTTCGGCGCGGCCACACCGCTTTATAAGCTGGCAGTGCAACCGGTGTCGGCACCACGCGCCGCCTCACGCGCACCCAAGGCAATTGCCGCGCTGGTAAACCTGACCGACCCAGAGGCCTGGGCAGTGTCAGAGACCCACGAGCCGACGGCCGACGGGGACCGGCAGGAGATGGCCGTCTCGGGCGATTCCGTCCACTTTTCCAAATCCGGGATCACCGCCACCATGGGCGGCGATGTGCGCACGCTTCTTGAAATGGCCGAAGATGCGGGCCTTGAGCCGGATTTTTCCTGCCGGTCCGGCATCTGCAACACCTGTCGTTGCACATTGGTCGAAGGCGAGGTGTCCTATGTTGAGGAGCCGCTGGAGACGCCGCCCGCAGGTCAGGTTCTGATCTGCTGCGCCCGGCCCAAAGGCCGTGTTGTGCTGGACCTCTGACACTTTGGAAATCCCGGTGCGTCGGCGCGCGGTCGTTATCTGGCCGCGCGTCTGGCCTTCAGCACCCCGTCCAGCCAGTCCGGATCCATCTCGGGTAGCGAGGACAGAAGAAGCTCGGTGTAGGGATGGTGCGGTGGTTTGAAGATGTCGTCCTTGGGGCCCTGTTCAACGATATCCCCTTTTTGCATCACGACGACCCAGTCCGCGATCGACCGGACTGTGGCGAGGTCGTGGGTGATAAAGAGATAGGTCAGGCCCATCTCGCGTTGCAAACGGTCCAGCAACCGCAGGATGTCTTCGGCGACAAGCTGGTCGAGTGCCGATGTGACCTCGTCACAGATGATAAAATCCGGCTCTGCTGCCAGCGCCCGCGCGAGGCAGATCCGCTGTTTCTGACCGCCCGACAGTTCGGACGGCAGCCGGTCGATGAAGGACTCGGGGTCAAGCTCGATCATCGTCAGAAGTTCGCGAATACGGGCCTCCTTGGCGGCGCCTTTCATGCCAAGGAAGAATTCCAGCGGACGGCCCAGAACCTCGCGGATGCGATGCTTGGGGTTGAGCGCGGTGTCGGCCATCTGGTGGATCATCTGCACGCGGCGCTGCACGCCTTTCTCGCGATGTCGGTTGAGCGGCGACAGCGTTATGCCGTCGAGTTGGACAGTGCCATTGTCGGGCGGCAACAAACCCATGATCACCCGCGCAAGAGTCGATTTGCCCGAACCACTTTCGCCGACCACCGCCATGGTCTGGCCTCGGTCGATGGTCAGATTGATCTGGTTCAGAACCTGAAGCGTGCCATAAGACGCATCGACATCCTTGATTGTCAGGATCGGCACGGTTTTTTCCCCCAGGTCCATCGGCGTGCGACGGAATTCGCGCACGGCCCAAAGGGATTTGGTGTACTCTTCGCGCGGGTCGGCCAGCATCTGCCGCGTTTCGGCCTCTTCAACCTCGTCGCCCTTGAGCAGCACCTTGATCCTGTCGGCCATCTGCGCGACGACGGCCAGGTCGTGGGTGATATAGATCGCCGCAGTGTGATGTTCACGCACGACCTTGCGTATCGCCGCCAGCACCTCGATCTGGGTGGTCACATCCAGCGCGGTGGTGGGTTCGTCAAAGATGATGAGGTCGGGGCGACAGGCCATGGCCATCGCGGTCATAGCCCGCTGCAACTGCCCGCCCGAAACCTGATGCGGATAGCGAAAGCCGATCTCGTCCGGGTTCGGCAATTGCATCGCGCGATAAAGCTGCACGGCATCCCGCTCGGCCTCTTTCCGCGACATGACGCCATGTTTCACGGGCGCTTCGCTGTATTGCCGGATCAGGCGATAGGCTGGGTTAAAGGCTGCCGCCGCCGATTGCGCCACATAGGCGACGCGTTTGCCACGCAGGTTGCGCAAAGTCTTGGCCGGGGCACCGACGAGTTCCTGACCGTCAAGCTTGATCGAGCCGCCGGCGATGCGGCAGCCCGACTTGGTATAGCCCATGGCGGCAAGGCCCAGCGTCGATTTCCCGGCACCGCTTTCACCGATGAGGCCCAGGATCTCACCGCGTTTCAAAGTCAGGTCGATGCCCTTGACGATGGGCAGCCAGGCACCGCCAGAGCGGCCCTCGATGACAAGATTGCGGATATCCAGCAAAAGGTCGGACGTCTGGGTCATGATCAATCCTCCAGCCCGCTGGCCAAGTGCAACACCCAGTCGACGATCAGGTTTACGGACACGGTCAGCAGCGCGATGGCGCCTGCGGGCAAAAGCGGCGCCAGCCCGAAGGTGGCGGTTTGCCAGGTTGAAAAATCGGCGAAGGAAATGAGCTTGGCGCTTTCGCGGACCATGGCGCCCCAGTCCGCGATGGGCGGTTGCAGCCCCAGCCCAAGGAAGGACAGCGCCGAGATAAACAGGAAGACAAAGCAGAAGCGCAGCCCGAATTCGGCGATCAGCGGGGCAGCCGCATTCGGTAGCACTTCGCGCCGGATGATCCAGAGCAGGCTCTCTCCGCGGATCCGGGCGACCTCGACGTAATCCATGGTCAGAATGCCTTGGGCGACTGCGCGGGACAGGCGAAAGACCCGGGTGCTGTCGAGCACGGCAATCACGAGGATCAGCGAAATGACAGAGGTGCCGGTGATCGTCAGGATCAGGAGGGCGAAGATCAGCGAGGGGATGGCCATCAGAACATCGACCGCCCGGCTTGCGATCATGTCGAACCAGCCACCTAAAGTCGCAGCCAGAAGGCCGAAGGTCGCGCCCAGAAGAAAGGCGAGTGCCGTTGTAAGCAGGGCGATCCCGACAGTATTGCGTGCGCCATAAATCATGCGCGACAATACATCCCGGCCAAGCGCATCAGTGCCCAAGGCATAGGGCGCCGCCCAGGGGCTGTATTGCGGACCGACGATCTCGAATTCGGGGTAGGGGGCAAGAACCGGCGCAAAGATGGCGATAAGGGCGATCAACGTCACGATAACGATGCCGAACCAGGCCGAAAGCGGTGCCTCGCCGAGTTTTCTTATGAACAGCGTCATCGGCGATTACCTCGGGTGAAGCAGGCGTGGATTGGCGATGATCGACAGGATGTCCGCGGTCATGTTCAGCAGGATGTACGTGGCAGCGAAGATCAAACATGCAGCTTGCACGATCGGCACGTCGCGATTTGAGACGGCATCCACCAGCAACTGTCCAAGCCCCGGATAGACGAATACCACTTCGACCAACACCACACCGACGACGAGGTAGGCAAGGTTCAGCGCCACCACGTTGATGATCGGAGCCACGGCGTTCACCAGAGCATGGACCGAGATCACCCGCCAGCGTCGTATGCCCTTGAGATGCGCCATTTCGATATATGGAAGGGCCAGCAGGTTGATGATCGCGGCGCGGGTCATCCGCATCATATGCGCCACCACGATCAGCGTCAGGGTCATGGCGGGCAGGAAGGTGCGGTAGAGCCGTTCACCTAGGCCGGTCGACGCATCGACACTGGCAAGGCTGGGAAACCAGCCGAAGATTACCGAAAAGAGCAGCACCAGGATGTAGGCGACGAAGAATTCCGGAAACGAGATCGCCGCCAGCGTGGCGCCCGACACGGTCTTGTCGAAGGCCGAATTGCGGTAGAGCGCGGCCAGCATCCCCAGGATGACAGCAATTGGGACCGCGATCAGCGCGGCGTATCCGGCCAGAAAGAAGGTGTTGCCGGCGCGTTGCGCAATCAGTTCCGAGATCGGCCGCTGATTGGACAGCGATACGCCAAAATCACCCTGAACGGCATTCGCCAGCCACTCCAGATAGCGCATATGCACAGGGCCGTTCAGATTAAAACGCTCTTTGAACGCGGCGATGGTTTCTGCGTTGGCGGATTGTCCAAGCGTTTCCGTCGCGATGTCGCCGGGCAACAGTTCGATGGCTGAAAAGATCAGAAGGCTCACGATCAGAAGCGTCAGAATTCCCATGACGAGACGGGACAGTATGATCTTGAGAATGGGCGACAAGAGTTCGGTCCTATTGTCTACTTTTATTTCGTTATGTATATCATTATGAAGGTCTTAAGCCGCCTGTATACCCGAAGTTTGAATAGCTGGGCTGGTCTATTGGTTAGGTTGGCTGAAATAATGAAGGGAAAGTGCAATTGACCGTGACCTTCAAGGATGTCAAAGCGGACCTTCTCGATCAGATTGCGCGGGGGATCATGGCGCCCGGCACTTTGATGCCGAACGAGATGGACCTGGCCGAAACCTACGGCTGCGCACGTGCAACGGTCAATCGGGCGATGCGCGAATTGGCGGACGAAGGTATCGTTGAACGCAAGCGCAAGGTCGGCACGCGGGTTCGCAAGGCACCGATCCGTCAGGCCCGCTTTTCGATTCCGATCGTGCGGGAAGAGATCGAGGCGCAGGGGGCAGAGTACCGCTATGCGCTGATCGACAGGACAGTCGCCGAGGTGCCAGACTGGCTGCGCGGGCGACTTGCTCTGACGTCTGGCCAACAGGTGGTGCGGGTGGTCTGCATGCATTGGGCCGATGGTATCCCTTATCAGCACGAAGAGCGCTGGATCAATCCCGAGGTCGTTCCCTCTGTGCTGGATGCAGATTTTTCCGCGAGCGGACCGAATGAATGGCTGCTCGCAGAGATACCATTTTCCAATGCCGAGATCAGTTTTATGGCGGTGGAGGCGACACAGGAAATTGCCGATCACATGGGGTGCTTTGCCGCGAATGCCCTGTTTCGCACCGAACGCACAACGTGGCTGAGGGAGCGGGCAATCACCCTTGTCCGGCTTACGTATCGTCGCGGTCACAGGGTGACGACGAAATACTGACCTGTTGCGGCGCGACCTGAAAGCTGATCCGCGACGTAAGCCTGGGCGCAAGCAGTGCTTAGCGCAATCGTATTTTCAGTCAGTTCTTACCCTGAGTAGATTGATCCGAGACGTGCCAGAAGGCTCGCGGATGCGCAAAGGATTCCCATGTTACCCGAAAAAACGGATACGGTTGTCGTAGGTGGCGGTCAGGCCGGGCTGGCGATGAGCGCGCATCTGAGCGCTTGCGGTATCCCGCATGTGGTGCTGGAACGTGCCCGCATTGCCGAACGATGGCGCACGGAGCGGTGGGATTCCCTAGTGGCCAACGGCCCGGCCTGGCACGACCGTTTCCCCAGCAAGGTTTTTGCGGATACGGCACCGGACTCCTTTGCGACCAAGCACAGCGTCGCGTCCTATTTCGAGGATTTCGCGCGGCAGATCGAAGCCCCGGTTCATTGCGGGGTGGAGGTCCGACACGTCCGGCACGGCGTCGGCGGCACAGGTTTCCGGGTCGAGACATCCAAGGGGACGATCGCGGCGCAAAACATCGTTGCCGCGACGGGGCCGTTTCAAAAACCGGTCATTCCGCCCGTGCTGCCGGCCCTTGACGGTGTGACGCAGATGCATTCATCGGCCTATCGCAACCCGGACCAGCTGGAACCGGGTGCCGTTATGGTCGTCGGCGCCGGATCGTCCGGCACGCAGATCGCCAGTGAATTGCAACGCGCCGGACGCCGGGTTTATCTGTCTGTGGGGCCGCATGACCGGCCGCCACGCCGCTATCGCGGACGGGACTTTTGCTGGTGGCTGGGCGTTCTGGGCAAATGGCAGGCCAGGACGCCACCCGCTGGAAAAGCGCATGTGACCATTGCGGTCAGCGGAGCCAACGGCGGTGAAACGGTCGACTTCCGCCGACTTGCGGACACCGGCATCACGCTGGTTGGTCGGACGCAGGGGTATGATGATGGTGTCGTGCGGTTCAACGACGATCTTGTCGCAAATATTGCCGCTGGCGATGCGAACTACCTGTCGCTGTTGCAAGAGGCGGACGAATACGCCGCGAGAGAGGAACTTGATCTTCCGGCAGAGCCCGAGGCGCATGTTCTTCCGTCCGATCCCGAGTGCCTGACCAATCCGGTCCTGTCACTTGATCTGACAGAGGCGGGCGTCACGACTGTCATCTGGGCGACCGGTTTTGAGCAAGATTTCAGTTGGCTGCATGTCGATACCTTCGCGCCGACCGGCAAGCCGCAGCATGATCGCGGCGTGGCATCGGTCCCCGGCGTCTATTTCATCGGCTTGCCGTGGCTGTCGATGCGGGGATCGGCGTTTATCTGGGGTGTCTGGGTCGATGCCCAACATATCGCACAGCACATCGCGGACAGGCATGGACAGGCGGCGGGGCAGGCTGCACATGCAAACGGTTGATATTCTAAAGGCGCTGATCGGGTTTCCGACAGTCAGCGCCGACCCCAATGACGATCTGATCGCCTATTGCGCGGACCTTTTGCGCGAGGCCGGGGCGCATGTCACGGTGATCCAGGACCCGGTGCAGCCCAAGGCGAACCTTTACGCCACCATCGGTCCGCTGGACCGTGCAGGGGTGCTGCTGTCAGGTCATACCGATGTGGTGCCCGTGACGGGCCAGACCTGGTCGGTGCCCCCCTTCGTGCTGACAGAGTCCGAAGGCAAGGTGTACGGGCGCGGCACCGCAGACATGAAAGGTTTTGTCGCCTGCGCACTGTCCGCGGCCTTGCGCGCCGCGAAGATGGATTTGAAGACGCCATTGCACCTGGCCCTGTCCTATGACGAGGAGATCGGCTGCATCGGGGTGCGGTCGCTGATCGACCTGCTGGCTGCTGCGCCGTTTCGGCCCATGTTCTGCATCGTGGGGGAACCGACAGAGATGATGGTTGCCACAGGCCACAAGGGCAAGACAGCGTGCCGCGTCCTGTGTTCAGGTCGCGAAGGACATTCCGCGCTGGCGCCAACGGCGCTGAATGCCATCCACCTGGCCTGTGACATGATCGCGGCAATTCGCGCGATCCAATCCGAAATCAGCCGCACGTCACTGCCGGATGATGATTATGATGTCCCCTATTCCACGCTGCATGTCGGGCGCATCAGTGGCGGTGTCGCATTGAATATCGTGCCCAATACGGCAGAATTCCTGTTTGAAATCCGCAATCTGCCGGCCGATGATCCGCAGATCATTCTGGATCGGCTGAAAGAGGCCGCGCAGAATATCCTGAAACCGCTGCATCAGACCTTTGCCGAGGCCGACATCAAGATCGAAACCACCGGCAGCTACCCGCCACTTGCCACGGGGCGCGATGCCGATGTGGTCAGCTTTGTGACATCCCTGACCGGTGGCAATGCGACGATCAAAGTCGCCTTTGGCACGGAAGGTGGTTTGTTTTCAACGCAACTGGATATTCCGACGGTCGTTTGCGGGCCGGGGTCCATGGCACAGGGGCACCGGCCCGACGAATTTGTCAGTCGCGCGCAACTGGTCAAATGCGATCAAATGATGGACACGCTTCTGAAGCGGCTTGTCGCGGGAATTTAGGGCTGGTCGTCCGGCATTAGGTGTTCGCCGCGGCCCAACTGGTCCTTGGCGTGGCGAAAGAAGGCCGTGACGATGCCGGACCGATGATCAGACCCCTTGGTGGCCAATCCCAGCACCACGGGCCGGACCGGCCCGGCAAGTGGCCGCGTCACCAGCGTTTCACCGTCCGGTGCCAGATCAGACCGTGAGCGCAGGTTGACCAGACCGAACCCAAAGCCATTGGCGACGAGGCTGCGGACCATCGACATGTCGGATGTCCGCGCGGCGATGTTCGGGCGCAGACCGCAATCGTGAAACAACGACAGGAAATAGTCGCGGCTTAGCGGCAGGTCGAGCAGGATCATGGCCTCGTCTTTCAGCTCTGCCAGGTTCAACGCGGGTTGGGCGGCCTTCGGGTGATCCTTGGCCAACATGACATAGGGCGGCAGGGTCGCCACCGGCTCGAACTGGATATCCTTGGGGATGTCCAGATCATAGGTGATCGCCACGTCGATTTCGGCCTGGCTCAGCATACGCAGCAGATGGGTTTGGCTGCCGTCCTTCAGGCTGACCGATGCGTCCGGATAGGCGGCCTCGAACGACCGGCGCAAGCGGGCGCTGACGATGGGGGCGAGGGTCGACAGTGCGCCAATCGCGATCGGCCCCCGTGCCGTTTCCAGGATGTCGTTGGCAAGATCGGTCAAGCCATTGGCGTCGGACAGGATCTGTTTTGCCGCAATAAACACCCGCCGCCCGCCGGGCGTCAGGGACAGACCCTGCGCATGATGGCGCACGAACAGTTGCAGGCCCAGATCGGTTTCCAACTGGCTGATGGCAGAGGAAATGGACGGCGACGACACGTTGACGCGCTGTGCGGCCATGGCAATCGTGCCAGCTTCGCCAACGGCGACCAGATATTCCAGTTGTCTGAATGAAAAACGCAAAGGCATGTGCAACAGTGGCTTTCGGTGCCCGCAAATTCAAGCGGCGTTACTCATCCCCTGCGACGCCATAGGACGGCGCCTCTCTTGGGTCGATGGCCCGTTGCACATAAGCGTCAAGCTGCGGAGAATATACGGCCCATGCTTCTGTCAGCGCCGCAATCGGGCAGTCGTCGGTCCAGTCGCACCGCAGATCGGCCACCGGCCAGGGCACGGTGTCGCAGATCTGAAGTCCCGCTGAATGAACCGGGCCAGCCTCTCCGCCTGCCGCAAGGCCGGCCTTCATCGCCGCGATCAGGCGATCGCCCAGATGGCCCGTTGCGGTCTCGAACCCCGCCACCATCGCCTGCGGCACCTGCGCATTGGCCAGCAGGTTGCCCGCCGCAATCACGTCCTGCCCGCTTGCTTGCGTCCAGATGCCAAGCGACCGCGGCCCGGAGTGGATCGCCGTGCTGCCGTTCGGATCAATCGCCAGCACCTGGCGATATTCCATGAACTGGCCCTGCGCCTGAACTTTGGAAATTGCGGCCTTTGCGGACAAGCCGCCCTGCATCAGATCCAGCGCCAATGGCCCCAGTCTGGGATCGGTAATATTCTGGCTAGAGACCGCGCCGACACCTGCGCGGGTATAGGAACATCGCGCCGCGACGGCGGGTGAGGACGAGGCGATTGCCGTGCCGAACATGCCCGTATCAGCGCAGCGCGCCACCAAGGAAAAAGTCATGCCGGGATCACCGCGGTGCCGTCAATCTCCACCAGCCATTCCGGCCGCGCCAGGGCCTGTACGACCAGCCCGGTCGACACGGGATGCACACCTTTGATGTATTCGCCCATGGTGCGGTAAACCGCCTCGCGGTGCCGCACGTCGGTGATATAGACGACCACCTTGACCAGATCGGACATCTGGCCGCCCGCCTCTTCGATCAGCTGCTTGATGTTCTGCATGACCTTGTGGGTCTGTTCCACAGGATCATGGCTGTCGATGTTCTTGAAATCATCCAGGCTTTGCGGGCACTGGCCGCGCAGATAGACCGTCTTGCCACCTTGCGTCACCACCGCCTGACACAGATCGTTGTCCAGCGACTGTTCCGGATAGGTGTCCCTGGTGTTGAACTTTCGGATGCGAAGATGGGTCATGTCCGGTCCTGCCTTTTGTCCGCCGCCTGTATGCGGGCATTGATATACTGCGCAAAATCATAGTTTGGCCGTTCAAGATGCGACAGATGTCCCGGCGATGCCGCTTGCGACCGCAGCCCGCGATAGACCTTTTCCGTGCATCCCTTGTCCTCTACGTTCACCTCGTCCAGCAAGGTCTTGAGTTGAACGAAATTCGCCTGCGCGTCGGGATCGTCCTTGTAGTCATTCGACATCCCGCCGCCAAAGCCGATGCGGACCTGGCCCACGCCGTGCGGATGCAGGGCGAGATACCAGAAATACCCCGGCGTCAGAGTGATCAGCAAACTGGGGTAGATGGCCAGCAGAAAGGTCGTGCGGCGACGGTCGCCTTGCATGCGCGTATTGCTGGGATGCGCCAGCGCGATCCTCAGCGAGTCGTCTTTCAGGATGGTGTGGTAGTTGAAGGCGTCTTCGCCCGGCGGGCAGATCATATCATTCAACTTGGACAAGCCGCCGATTGTCCCGGCATGGCAGACCGGCAAGTGGTAGCTTTCCATGAAGTTCTCGGCCAGCACCTTCCAATTGGTATTCCAGATGTGGTTTTCAAAAAAGGTTTCGGTGTAGTTTGCCATGTCATAGTCACCGACAAGATCCTCGACCTTGGCCAGTTGGCGCGCGACAGCCGGGGCGTCCGGGTTGAGCGTCACAAAGACCCAGCCCAGCCATTCCTCACAGCGGATATCCGGCAGACTGTAGTCCGATTTGCAAAATCCATCGTTTTGATCCATCGCCGGTGCCCCGCGCAACGATCCGTCCAGATTGTAGGTCCAGGCGTGGTAGGGGCAGACAATGCTGCGCGTGTTGCCACGGCCTTCGAGCAGCGTCGACATGCGGTGACGACAGACATTCGACATCGCCCGCAAAGCACCGGACTGGTCGCGCAAGAGGATGATCGGCTGATCCGCGAGGTCCAAGGTGATGTAGTCGCCGGGATTGGCCAGCGCGTCCACGCGTCCTGCGCAGAACCAGTCTTGTGCGAAAATTGACGAGGTTTCGCGCGCCAGAAAAGCCTCGGAGGTATAAACCGACGGCGGCATCGCACGGGCCTGTTCAAACGGAAGCGCCACATTTTCAAGAAGTTCTTCGGCTGCGTCTTTCATCCTGTGTCCTTTTGTGACGATCGTGCTGGGTGGGACTCTTGGCCGCCGTGTCTGAGAGTGTCCCCTTGCTTTGCAATACACCCGCGCGGCACAGGGTCGGAGGGCGGAGAAAGCAGATGAACAGCCACTCCGTCGCGTCCTACACATCGTGAGAGATCGAGGGTAAATAAAGCAACCTCTTTCGCAGTCATGCTTTGGAAAAAGCTAACCACGGGCTTTTGAAGCTGAACGACGGCCGCGTCACCCCCCTGGCAAGGTGAACGGCGCGATGCTTTGCTGTACGAAATCCTGCATTTGTTCCCGGATCTCTGCGGCGGGATGGTCCCTGGACGAGATCATCACGGTCTCGTGCAGGATCAGCGGGGCAAAGGGACGCCAGATCACGCCATCGCCCAGATCTGCCTTGGCATTGATCGGGTCAATGATCGCCAGCCCCCCGCCGGTGGCCACCATGTTGCGCGCGATGGCATAATAGTAGCTGAACGCACGGAAATGCAGTGGCAAGCCGACCTCGAACATCATCTGGTTCAACTGGCGGTCCAGCGCATGATCGCCGTTGATACCGATCATCTCGCGGTCGGCCAGGCAAGCGGGGGTGATGACATCGCGGCTGGCCAGGTCATCGTCCTGGCGCATGATGCACACGCATTCCATCGCAAAGACCGAAGCCTTTAACCCGGCGACCGGAACAGGGGAGTCGATCAGGCCGATGTCGATCTGGCCGCTGGCTGTCCAATCCGCGATCTGCCGCGAGGAATGAACCCGCAGTTCGATCGGCGTGCCGGGATGCAGCGCCTGAAATTCGGTGATGACGCGCGGCAGGAAATTCATCGACAGGGCACCGTTGGTCGCAAGGCTAAGGCCCCGTGCCGATCCGCGCCGGATTTCGTCGGCGCGCTTTTCGATCCGGCCAAGCGCCATCAGGCCCTGCGTGACCTCGCCGCGCAATTGCAGCGCCTCGCCCGTCGGGGCGAAAAACCCGCGCTTGCGGTGAAAGAGCCGAAAACCAAGTTCGTCTTCCAGATTGCCAAGCGCGATGCTGACCGCAGGCTGGGTCAGGTTCAGGCGCAGCGCGGCGTTGCTGATCGACCCGGTTTCGAACACCGCATTGAAGACTTCGAGATGTCGCAACTTCAGAGACATGGATGGAACGCCCTCTTCTTGTATAAAGAAATCGAAATATACTATTACACACATTAAATTGCTAAATCCAAGAGTGCCTCCTAGTCTCGATGAAAATCTGGGTTCAACGGGAGTACGAGCCACATGAACAGGGGTGGGCGAAATGCCGAAGACCGCGATCCAAGTCTGTGGACGCAGGATTGGTCGGACACGTCCTATTGGCTGGACGGGTTGTCGCCGCCCGATGTGCCGCAGGTCGACCTGCCGCCAACGGTGGATGTCCTGATTGTCGGTTCCGGTTACACCGGTCTGAACGCGGCGATAGAAACCGCGCGCGGCGGGCGCAGCACGTTGGTGGTAGACGCCGAGACCCCTGGCTGGGGGTGCAGTTCGCGGAATGGGGGACAGGTTGGGACGGGCATCAAGCCGTCCCTGGCCAAGCTGACATCGCGCCACGGCGCGAACAGGGCGAAGGCCATTCGTGCGGAGGGAGATGCGGCGCTTCAGTGGATCGAGGATCGTATCACTGCCGAAAACATAAGCTGTGATTTCCAGCGGTCCGGGCGGGTACACGCGGCGCATACACCGCAAGCCTATGAGGTGCTGGCCCGCGAGGCTGACCTGCTGCGGCGCACCGAGAACACCGATGTCGAAGTGATTTCCCGCGCGGAACAGCGGTCCGAACTGGGGACGGATGCCTATCATGGGGCCGCCGTCTTTGCGGCACATGGCGCGCTGGACCCGGCGCGATACATGCGGGGATTGCTGCAAACCGCGCTGAATGCCGGCGCGCAGGTTCTGGCGCAGACCCGGGTGCTGGATATTGCGTCCGGTTTGCAGGGACACGAGGTGCGCACATCCAAAGGCTTGGTGCGGGCGCGGGAAGTGATCGTTGCGACCAACGGCTATACCGGTGGTGCGACCCCCTGGCATCAACGCAGGGTCATCCCGATCGGCAGCTATGTTATCGCGACCGAACCGCTGGACCCGGCCCTGATCGACCGTCTGTTTCCCACAGGTCGGGTTGTGACCGACACCTGCAAGGTCATCTATTACTATCGCACCTCGCCTGACCGCAGGCGCGTGCTGTTCGGCGGGCGTGTGTCCGCCGGGGAAACCGATCCTGCGGTCAGCGGCCCGCGGCTGCACAACGCGATGTGCCAGATCTTTCCCGAATTGCGCAGCGCCCGGATCAGCCATAGCTGGAGCGGCACCGTCGCCTATACCTTTGACGAGCTTGCCCACACCGGCACCCATGACGGCGTGCATTACGCGATGGGATACTGCGGGTCGGGCGTTGCGATGTCGTCCTATCTTGGTATGCGCATGGGTCAGAAGGTGCTGGGGCTGGCCGAGGGGCGCACGGCCTTTGACGACCTGCCCTTTCAGACGCGGCCCTTTTACACGGGGCGGCCCTGGTTTCTGCCTGCGGCCGTCGCCTGGTATCGCTGGCGGGACGGCCAGCAACGCAAAAGGGCAGGGCAGGGCACGCGGGATCGGGCGGAACCGGCACGAGTATAATCAACAGGTCACCGGAAAACCGGGGCCAGCAACCAACAGAGGAGAACAATATGAACCACAAGATTGCACTTACAATTGCCGCGAGCCTTTTGGCCACAACGGCGCTGGCGCAAGACAAGTCGCTGACCGTCGCAAGCTGGGGCGGGTCCTATCAGGATGCACAGAGCAAAGCGCTTTTTGAACCCTACGAAGCCGCGACCGGCGTTACAGTGAAACAGGAATCCTACGGCGGGATGTCGGATGTCCGTTTGCAGGTCACATCGGGGCAGGTCACGCTTGATGTGGTGGCCAGCGGATCGGGATCAGCGGCGCGCGCCGGTGCGGAAGGTCTTCTGGAACCGCTCGACTACGACGTGATCGACGTCAGCCGCTTTCCCGACGCGTTCTACAGTGAATATTGCGTTGGCGGAGACGTCTTTTCGGTCGTGCCCGCCTTCAGCACCAAGACCTATGGCGACAACGGACCCCGTGGTTGGGCCGATTTCTTTGACACAGAGAAATTCCCCGGTTCGCGCGGTTATCGTGGCACGGTTGCAGGCGCGCTTGAGCCTGCGATGATGGCGCTGGGTGTCGCCCCCGAGGACGTTTATACCGAGTTGGACAGCGAAGAAGGCATTGAACGCGCGCTGGACAAGATCCGCGAGCTGAAGCCGAACATTGCGGTTTTCTGGACCTCGGGCGCGCAGCATGCGCAGCTGATGAAGGACGGCGAGGTCGACATGACCACGGGCTGGAACGGCCGTTTTGACAATGCCGCCGCTGATGGTGCCGCAGTTTCCTATAACTTCGATCAGGGTCTGCTTGACTACGATTGCTTCGCGATCCCGAAGGGGGCGCCGAACAAGGATCTTGCGATGGCGTTTATCGCCGAGATTTCCAAGGCCGAATACCAGGACGATCTGCCCAAGTTCATCACTTACGGACCGACCAACGGCGCGGCTTACGAAACTGGCGAAATCACCGAAGAGGTGGCGGCCAATCTGCCTTCTTCGCCTGCGAACATGGCGATGCAGCTTCCGATCTCGTTGGAATGGTATGCCAAGTGGGAAACCACGGCGGCGGAAATGTACCAGGAAATGCTGACCGAATAAGTCCATGCACCATCGGGGGCCGGTCTTTGCCGGCCTCCTGCGATTTGCAGTTGAGGGAGTGAAAAATTGACAGCGAAAACCGGCGCCTTGCCAATCACCGTCCGCGACGTCACCAAGACCTATGGTTCGGTCCATGCCTTGGACAGCGTATCGCTCAATGTGAAGAGCGGCGAGTTTCTCACCCTTCTGGGCCCGTCCGGGTCGGGCAAGACGACGTTGCTTATGGTCCTGGCAGGGTTCACGCGCCCGGATCACGGCAGCCTGAAGTTCGGCGAGGACGAGATGATCCGCACGCCGCCCCACCTGCGCGGCGTCGGCATGGTGTTTCAGAATTACGCGCTGTTTCCGCATATGACCGTGGCGGGCAACGTCGGCTATCCGCTGAAACTGCGCAATGTGCCCAAGGCCGAGGCGCGGGACCGGATCGACAGGGCGCTGGAGCTTGTGCAGCTTGGCGGCTACGGGGATCGCGGGATCGACCAGCTGTCGGGGGGCCAGAAACAGCGGGTGGCGCTGGCGCGGTCCATCGTGTTCGAACCGCGCATCCTGCTGATGGACGAACCGCTGAGCGCGCTGGACAAAAAGCTGCGCGACCGGATGCAGATCGAGTTGCGGCATTTGCATGAAAAGCTGGGCATGACGACCGTCTATGTCACGCACGACCAGCGCGAGGCGCTGACCATGTCGGACAGGATTGCGGTGGTGAACCGCGGTCGCATCATGCAGCTTGCCGAACCCCAGCAATTGTACGACCGGCCCGCCAACAAGTTCGTCGCCGATTTCATCGGGGATTCGTCATTCCTTCCCGTGTTGCGCGAGGGTGCGGGTGTCAGCTTTGCCGGTTCCAAGCTTCAGATGGACGGTGCGATGCCTGACGGGAACGACCTGCTGCTGATGGTGCGGCCGGAACGGGTCCGGCTGCTGACGGGTGATCTGCCCGGTGATACGAACATCTTCGACGCCAAGGTGACCGAGCTGGTTTATCAGGGCGAAAGCTATCTGCTGTATGCGCGCCTGCCGGACGGCAGCGAAATCGCTGTGCGCGGGGCGATCCGCGAAGGGACTTTCGGCAAGCTGCCGCAGGTGGGAGATGCGGTGAAGCTGGGACTGCACAAGGCCGATACGGTCGTTATCGCAGATGGGGAGAGGTAGATGTCCGTGACCGATCTTCATGCCGCAGGCCTGCGCCGGGACGAACGGCTGGAACGGTGGAAGCTGTTCGGCCTTGCATCGCCCGCAATTCTTCTGGTGCTGGTCGTTCTGGTGATCCCGGTGGGCTGGCTGTTCTACGTGTCTTTTGTCGGGGCCGACGGGAATTTCTCGCTTGAGAATTACGAGCGGATGGTGTCGCGCAAGTCCTATCTGCGGATATTTGTGACCACCTTTCAGGTCAGTATCCTGACCACGGCGCTGTGCATCGTTATCGGCTATCCGCTGGCCTATTTCATATCACAGCTGCCAACACGCTGGGCCAACCTGTGTCTGGTGACGGTGCTGCTTCCCTTCTGGACCTCGCTTCTGGTGCGCACCTACGCATGGCTGGTCTTGTTGCAGAAACAGGGTCTGGTGAACCAATGGGCCATCAGCCTGGGACTTTGGGATGAACCGCTGAAATTCGTACACAACATGACCGGCACGCTGATCGGTATGGTACACATCATGCTGCCGTTTCTGATCCTGCCCGTTTATGGCGCGATGCGCGCGATCAACAAGGATTACCTCAAGGCTGCGTCGAACCTTGGCGCCAGCCCGCGCCGCGCTTTCTGGACGGTCTTCTTTCCGTTGTCCACGCCGGGCCTGTTCGCGGGTTCGCTGATGGTCTTTGTGCTGTGTCTGGGCTTTTTCGTCACGCCTGCGGTCCTGGGTGGCGGGCGCGTTATCATGGTGTCGATGAAAATCGTCTCGAATATCGAGCTTTTCGTGAACTGGGGGGCCGCCAGCTCGCTCGGTGTCGTGCTTCTGGTTCTGACCGTCATCGTCTTGTGGATCGCGTCGCGGTTCACCCGGCTGGAGCAGATGGCGGGGGGAGGTCACTGATGTTGAACTGGCTTAAATCCCCGGCGTCCGAAACACAGGTGACGCATGGCCAACGCCTGTGGCTGTATGCGTTCGCCGCGATCATCATGATGCTGCTGGTCCTGCCGACGCTGATCGTGATCCCGATGTCCTTCTCGGACTCGCAATATCTCGAATTCCCTCCTGAAACCTGGTCGCTGCGCTGGTACAGGAACTATTTCGGATCGGCCGAATGGATGCAGGCGACGGCGACATCGCTCAAAACGGCCGTGCTGACCATGCTGGTGGCGACACCGATCGGGGTGCTGGCCGCCTATGCGCTTCACGCCTCCAGGCTGCCCTATATCCGCGCCGCCTTTGTCTTGCTGATCACGCCGATGATGGTGCCGGTGGTGCTGATCGCGGTGGGTGCCTTCTATGCCTACGTGAAGCTTCAGATCCTTTATACGATCACCGGGCTGGTGCTGGCGCATTCGCTGTTGGCGATTCCGCTGGTGGTTATCGTGACGGGGTCTGCTTTGCAGGGGTTCGACATGAATCTTGAACAGGCGGCGCGGTCCCTTGGTGCGCCGCGATGGCGTGCCTTCCTGACGATCACGCTGCCGCAAATCCGCTTCGCGGTGGTGACGTCGATGCTGTTGTCGTTCCTTGCCTCTTTCGACGAGGTGGTGATCGCAATGTTTATTTCGGGCGGCGACAATCCGACCCTGACGCGCAACATGTTCAATGCCCTGCGCGACCAGATCGACCCCACGATTGCCGCGATTTCGACGATCATGATCCTGATCACGACGCTGATGATGGTGCTGGTGGCGATATTCGGACGGGGCAAAACCTGACATCATGGAACGATATGATTACATCATCGTCGGTGCCGGCTCTGCCGGCGCCCCGCTCGCAACGCGGCTGGCCGAGGCCGGGCGGCGCGTGCTTCTGCTGGAGGCGGGCGGCGCGGGCAAACACCCTTGGGTCAATATTCCGCTGGGATATGGCAAGGTATTTCACGACGCGCGGTTCAACTGGAAATATACGACCGAACCCGAACCGGGGCTGAACGGCCGTCAGGTCTATTGGCCGCGCGGCAAGGTTCTTGGCGGATCGTCCGCGATCAACGCGATGGTCTGGGTGCGTGGTCATCCCGCCGATTTCGACGAATGGGGCGCGCTTGCCCCCGGCTGGAGCTGGAAGGACGTGGCCCCGGTCTTCCGGCGGATCGAACGCTGGTCGGGCGCGCAAAGCCCCGAGCGCGGTGGTGACGGGCCATTGTCCGTCACGGACATGAGCGCGCAGATGCACCCGCTGACCCATGCCTGTATCGCCGCTGCCGCAGAGGCGGGCATCCCCACCAACGCGGACTACAACGGTGCCGACATGAACGGCGCGGGGTTCTACCAGATCTCGACCGCAGGTGGACGCCGTGCATCGACGGCGCAGGCCTACCTGCGTCGCGCCAGCCATCTGCCAAACTTCCGGATCGAAACCGCCGCCATGACGACGCGCATCCTGCTTGAAGGGCAGCGCGCGACCGGGGTGGAATACGTCAAGAAGGGCTGCCGCGAAAAAGCTTTTGCCAACGAGGTAATCCTGTGCGGCGGGGCGCTGAATTCACCGCAGCTTCTGATGCTGTCGGGGATCGGACCTGCGGCGCATCTGCGCGAGCACGGGATTGATGTCGTGCTGGACGCCCCGCATGTGGGGGCGAACCTGATGGACCACCTGGGCTATGATCTGCTGTACAGAACCCGCAGGCCCAGTCTGAACCAGACCCTGCGCCCCTGGTGGGGCAAAGCCTGGGCCGGGATGCAATATGTCACGATGCAGAAGGGTCCGTTGGCGATGAGCCTTAATCAGGGCGGTGGGTTCACGCGGCTTGCCAAGGGTGCTGGCGTGCCCGACACCCAGCTTTATTTTTCGCCACTCAGCTATTCGACCGCGCCCAAGGGCAAACGCCCGTTGATGAATCCGGATGCCTTTCCCGCGATGCGCATGGGCTTCAACCCCTGCAAACCCACCAGCCGGGGCAGTGTCGGCCTGACCAGTAACGACCCCTTCGCGCCGCCCGCTTTGCGCGGCGGCTACCTGACCAGCGCATATGACTGCGACCTGATGGTGCGCGGCGTGCGCGAGATCCGGCGCATCGCGTCCATGCCTGCGCTGGAAAACCTGATAGAGACCGAGCTTGAACCCGGACCGGGCTACCAGAGCGATGCGGATATCCTTGAATTCGTGCGCGACCGGGCTGGCACCGTCTTTCACCAGTGCGGCACCTGCCGGATGGGCACCGATGCCGCAACCTCTGTCGTGGACCCGCACCTGCGGGTTCACGGGATCGCCGGATTGCGCGTGGCGGATGCCGCGATCTTTCCGACCATCCCGACGGGCAACACAAACGCCGCCGCCGTCATGGTGGGCGAGCGTGCATATGACTTGATGACGCAAGGATAAAGCAGGATGAAGATCACCCGGATCGAGACTTTCGACACCAAATACGTAGGCTTCGTACGCATCACCGCCGAAGACGGCAGCATCGGTTGGGGACAGGTGTCGACCTACAATTCCGACATCACATGCCAGGTCCTGCACCGGCAGGTCGCGCGTTGGGTTCTGAACCGGGACACCAGCGATCTGGACGACCTGCTCGACCTTGTCACCGAACGCGAGCACAAATTCCCCGGCTCCTACCTGCGCCGAGCCATGGCCGGTTTCGACACGGCGGTCTGGGATCTGCGAGGGCGGCAGGCGGGTAAATCCGTGGCCGAACTTCTGGGCGGGACGCCAGGCCCGATCCGCGCCTACGCCAGTTCGATGAAGCGCGACATTACACCGACGGACGAGGCGGACCGGATGAAGCGGCTGCGCGACCGGCACGGTTTCGACGCGTTCAAGGTTCGGGCAGGTGCCGAAGTGGGACGCAACCGCGATGAATGGCCGGGCCGGACCGAAGAGATCATCACGACCATGCACCGCGAGATGGGCGACACGGCCACCCTGCTGATCGACGCCAACAGTTGCTATTCCCCCGACCGTGCCATCGAGATCGGGCGGATGCTGGAACAGAACGGCTTTAGCCATTTCGAGGAACCCTGCCCCTATTGGGAACTGGAGCAGACAAAACAGGTCACCGACACGCTGGACATCGACGTGACGGGGGGCGAACAGGATTGCGATCTGACGATCTGGAAGCGCATGATCGACATGCGCGCCGTCGACATCGTGCAGCCCGACATTCTGTATCTTGGAGGGATCGCGCGGACCCTGCGCGTTGCCCGTATGGCCGAGGCCGCGAAGCTGCCGGTGACGCCGCATTGTGCGAACCTGTCGCTGGTCACGCTGTTCACGATGCACCTTTTGCGCGCCATTCCCAACGCGGGAAAATACCTGGAATTTTCGATCGAGGGGGCCGATTACTATCCCTGGCAGGACGGGCTGTTTACAACAGACCCCTACCGCATTGATGACGGGCAAGCCATCGTGACGGACGCCCCCGGCTGGGGGATCGAAGTTTGCCCTGACTGGCTGGCCCGCGCCCACTATAGCGTATCCAGCGCCGACCAGCTTTGAGTGATAAAGGAAAAATGACAATGATCGACCTGAACAGCTTTCCCGATCTTTCCGCAGTAGATGTGGGCGCTTTCGCCGCGAAACCGACCACGCTGACCCCCGGCCAGACCGAAGCGGCCGTCAATCTGTGGGCATCGGAGGATGGGCAGACCAACATCGGTGTCTGGGAATGCACGCCGGGCCGGTTCACCGCAGACCGCACGGCGGCAGGCGAATATTGCCATATCATCGCCGGTCGGGCGACCGTGCAAAATCAGGACGGTTCCAACCCCCGCGAGATCGGCCCCGGTGACTTGCTGATCCTTCCGAAAGGCTGGAAGGGGGAATGGACCATCCACGAACACATGCGCAAGCTTTACGTCATCGGTGGTTAATCGCGCCCTTGATGATGTAACCGCCCCCCGACGGCAGTGATGTGCCCAGGTGCAGCTTTTTGTTCCTTAGTTCGCCGCAAAACCAATGGTTCTTCGGTGCCGGTTGCCTGTGGCCACCGTGACGTCCTGAACCGGGGATAGGTCGATCAGGGCGTCCCGGTCAGCGTGCAGCATTGGTACGACCATACGGCAACAGCTATGATTTCATGACGATGGTGCAGCGGACAGTCGCGGCCCCTGAGACTTAAGCCAAAGCCGCCTGTATCGCCTGATCCAGATCGGCAATGATATCGTCCACATGCTCAATGCCCACGGATACGCGGACCAGACCCGGTTCGATCCCCATGGCGATCCGCTCTTGCAAAGGGATGTCCAGAAACGCCATCGTTCCGGGCATCTGGGTGGTGGTGCGGACCCCGCCCAGGCTGGCAGCAAAGGCGCAGAGTTTCAGGTTTTTCAGGATCTGCACGCCCATTTCCTCGGTGGCGACCTTGAACGACATCATGCAGCCGAAATCACGCAACTGGATCTTTGCTGCTTCATGGTTGGGGTGCGATTCCAATCCCGGATAGAACACACGTTCCACCTGGGGATGGGTGTCCAGCCATGCGGCGATCTTGGCGGCGCTCTGGCATTGACGCTCGGCGCGCAGGGCCAGGGTCTGCGCCCCACGCAAGAGCAGCCAGGCATTGAACGGCGAGATTGGCGCGCCCAGTTTGTTCAGCGTGTTCCAGCGGACGTCTTCCAGCCAGTCGGCGGGCAGGATGTCGGATTTCTGCGTGATGACACCACCCACCGCATCGTTGTGCCCGCCGATGAATTTCGTGGCACTTTCCACGACCACATCGACGCCAAAGTCATGCGGCCGGCATATTGCGGGCGAGGCAAAAGTGTTGTCGCAGATCACCACGATGCCATGTTCATGCGCCAGCGCCACCAGTTCGGCCATCGGCGCGACCTTCATTGTCGGGTTGGCAATCGCCTCGAAATACAGAACCTTGGTTTCGGGGCGGATTGCGGCGCGGACGCGGGCCACATCGGTGCAGTCCACCAGCGTCACGTCCAGACCGAAATCACATGCGCGGTGGTCAAAGAATTCATGTGTGCTGGAATAGGTCGTCAGGTCCGCAATCACGTGATCGCCCGCTTTCATCACCCCGAACAGAGCATGCGAGATCGCGGCCATCCCCGACGCCGTCGCCAGGCAGGCAGTGCCGCCCGCAAGCCGGGCGACGTGTTCCTCGAACTGGTATTCCGTCGGATTGCCACAGCGCGAATAGATGTTCACATCCTTGCGCGCGCCTTGGGTGATGCGGTCATAGGTATCGCCGCCGTATTCAAAGTTCGCGGACATATACAGCGGGTAGTTGATGGATTGCGAATGCTCTTCCGGTTCGTAAAAGACTGCGAGGCTGGCAAAGTCGAGATCGGATTTGTCCATCTTGGATACCTTTGTTTGCTGACACGCGGGGTCAGCGAAAATTGTGGGAGTGTCAGGCCGTCGCCGCGTTACAGAACGCGCGACAGAAATTCGCGGGTGCGCGGCGATTGCGGGTTTTCGATCATCTCTTTGGGATCGCCCTTTTCGACGACCACGCCGTCATCCATGAAAATAAGCTGATCCCCGATTTCGCGGGCAAAGGCGATTTCGTGCGTCACCACAACCATGGTCATGCCGCTTTTCGCCAGATCGCGCATGACGTTCAGCACCTCGCCAACCAGTTCGGGGTCCAGCGCCGATGTGGGTTCGTCAAACAACAGCGCCTTGGGCTTCATCGCCAGTGCGCGCGCAATCGCCACGCGTTGTTGCTGGCCGCCGGACAGCTCGCGCGGATAGCTGGCCGCCTTGTCGCTGAGCCCCACGCGCGCCAAAAGCGTCAGGGCAGCGGCTTCGGCTTCGGCCTTTGGCAACTTGCGCACACGCACCGGCGCTTCGATCAGGTTTTCCATGACCGTCATATGTGAAAACAGGTTGAAGGACTGGAAAAGCATTCCGATTTCGGCACGCCGCTGGCAAACCAGCTTGTCTTTCAGCTCGATCAGACGGTCACCCACCAGATCGTAACCCACAAAATTTCCGTCGATCAGGATGACGCCGCCGCTGAGCTTTTCCAGATGGTTCATACAGCGCAGGAACGTGCTTTTGCCTGATCCCGACGGCCCGATGATGCAGGTCACGGACCCTTCCGCCACGTCCACGTCGACACCTTTCAGGACTTCAATCGCGCCAAAACTTTTGCGCACGCCACGTGCAAAGATCATCGAGGTTTCGGGCACGTCAAACCGTGCCCTGTTCAGCTTTTGTGCCTCAGACATCGGCATTGCTCCGGTTTTTGCGGCCAAGGATCGCGCGGACCCACGTGTCGAACAGCGTCTGGTTGCGCTTGTCGCTGCGTCCGAAATGCCGCTCGAGGAAGTATTGGCCAACCGACATGATGCTGACCACGGCCAGATACCAGGTCGATACGACGATCAGCAGCGGGATCGTCTCGAACGTGCGGGCATAGATGCTTTGGGCCGAGTAAAACAGATCATCCACGGCGATGAAGGTCACCAGCGACGTCATTTTCAACAGGTTGATCGCCTCGTTTCCGGTGGGTGGCACGACAAAGCGCATGGCTTGGGGCAGCGTGATGCGTTTCAGGATCATCCGGTACGGCATGCCAAGGGCTGTCGCCGCTTCGGCCTGACCGGACGGCACGGATTTGATGCCTGCGCGGATGATTTCGGCCATGTAACCCGCTTCGCACAGCGCCAGCGCCACAACCGCCGAAAAGAACGGGGTCATAAAGTCGTTGGTGCGTACGGAAAACACCTCGCCCACGAACGGCAGGCTGATCGAGATATTGCTGACCAGCAAGGACAGGTTGAACCAGAATATCAATTGAATCAACGCGGGCACGCCGCGAAAGAACCAGACATAGACGCCCGCGAACCCGTTCAGGATTTCGCTGCGCGACACCCGCATGATTGCGATAATCGTGCCCAGGATCGTGGCCACGACCATGATGATCACAGTCAGCAGCAGCGTGTTGTAAAGTCCGCGCATGATCGAAGGATGGAACATATAGCTGCGCGCCACGTCCCATTCAAAGGCCGGATTGACGGCAAAGGCGCGGATGATGAAATACATCAACACCAGCACCAGCGCCGTTCCGATCCACAGCCCGTACTGCTTTTGCGGCACAACCTTCAGGGACGCCACTGTCTCAGAGGCCGTCTGCACCTGTGCGTTGTTATTTGCGTCATGAGCGCTCATCGGCAGACGTCCTTTGGTGTGTGCAGGGCGCCCGGAACAACCGGACGCCTGTTGTCATCAGTCCTGACGCAGATCGTCCATCGCGCTGACAAGATAGGGTTCGTTGATCGCATAGGCACCCATGCCAAATTTATCCAGAACGGCCTTGTAAGTGCCGTTTTCGAATACGGCTGCCAGTGCCTCTTGCATCATGTTGGCCGTGTCAGGGTCGTCCTTGGCGATGGCCATGCCCAGTGGCGACACCTCGTAGAGGGTCGGCAAAACGACCAGCTTGCCCTTGCTCTCGATCTCGAAAAAGCTCGAGGCGGTGGCATCGTCCAGACGGGCATCAATGCGACCGGACAGAACGGCCTGCACGATGTCGGTCGATGTGTTGAACACCGATTTATCTACATTGTCCAAGCTGTTTGCGGTGCATTCCGCATTCAGCTTTTCAACAAGGAAATCGGCCAGGCTGCCTGCCGACACGCCAACGGCCTTGCCGCACAACGGGTATTCGCCGGAAAATTCCTCGACCTTGGCGGGCAGCGTTGATGCGGCGACACCTGCCTTGAGGAACATCACGAAATCGACCTGCTCCAGACGTTCGGGCGTGGCGGAAAATGTCTCCCATGCGACGCTGAAGCGGCCCGCGGCAAGGCCGGGGATCATCGACGGGAACGGCGTGCGCTGGATTTCCAGTTCGACGTTCATGGCGTCGGCAACAGCATTGGCCAGCTCGACGATGATACCGGCCTGTTCGCCGTTTTCGTCCAGATATTCGAAGGGCGCGTAATCCAGCGTGTTCGCAATCGTCAGCACACCGCTTTCGGCCACATCCGGTGACACCGTGATGTCTGCTGCGGACACGCTGCCTGTGCTCAGCGCAAACAATGCGCCCGCGATGGGTGCGATCAGTTTATTGGTTTTTTTCATGATATCCCTCCAAGTTGGTATTGGTTGATAAGCCCAATAAGTGACACAGCCGCCGGCTATGTCGCCTGTTCGGCTGCTTTCTTGCGGTAATGATAATTCTTGTCGATCCGTTCCATCAGGTAGTCGCGGTAAAGGATCGGCTCGTACTTCTCTTTCCCGTCGGGTCCGATGCAGGGTTCCAGAACCTTGATCGTCTCGTCCATTGACGGATCGAAGAAGAACGGTTGCGAATACCGTTCGCGGCCCGAACTGTTGATGACCCGGTGCGGGGTGGACACGAACAGATCATTGGACCAGCGCGCCAGGATATCGCCCACGTTCATCACAAATGCCCCGGGAACCGGCGGGGCCGCGACCCAGTCGCCATTCTTGTTCAGCACTTCAAGCCCGCCCACGTCATCCTGTGCCAGCAGCGTGATAAACCCGTAATCGGTGTGCGGAGCCGAGCCGAACAAACCGTCTTCGGGTGGTTGCGGGGGGTAGTGCAGCAGACGCAGAAATGTTGTCGGATCTTCAAAATAACGGTTCAGACTGTCGGCGGGCAGCCCCAGCGAGATTGCAATCGCGCTGGCCATCTTGCGGCCCAGCACCGTCATCGCCTCGACATAAGCTTCGATCGTTTCACGAAAACCCGGCAGCACTTCCGCGTCCGGCCATTGGTTCGGCCCCTGCAACGGCAGACCCTGAACCGCACGCGGATCGTGTTCGGCAACCTCGTGCATGAAGAAAACGGATTCGCTTTGATTGGGCTTGCTCACCTGCTCGACTGACGACGTCACGATGGTCGAACCCGCGAATTTGAGGTAGCCGCGAAAATTCTTGTCGATCTGGATCTTGGCTTTTTCGTCCTCGGACAGCGCAAAAAAGCGTTTGCCCATCGTACGCACCGCTTCGATCTGGCCCGTGGTGATGGGATGGCCGACGACATAAAGGAAACCGGTCGTCTCAAGGTGGCCGCGCATTTCGGCGGCGGTGGCGGCAATCGCGCCGTCGTCCGTGCCATACAGCGCCGATACATCCAGCTTCGGGATTTCAGAAAAATCGCCCCGTTCAGCCCCGTTCATCGCAGTCTCCCAGTCTTGTCGATCTTGCCATCTACATACAGTACTGTATTGTATTCACGAAGCGCAAAAAACAGCAATAGTTTTTTGTCACAAAGGAAGGTCACGCGGATGAGTGCGCGCAAAATCATTATAGATACCGATCCAGGGCATGATGATGCCTTTGCCATCCTGTTCGCTTTGGGGTCGCCCGAAGAACTGGAGGTTGTGGGCATTACCACCGTTGCAGGCAACGTCCCGCTGCCTTTGACCTCTCTGAACGCGCTGAAGGTTGTCGAGTTGGCAAAGCGCACCGATGTGCCGGTCTTTGCAGGTTGTGCCGCGCCCATGGTGCGAAAGCTGCTGACCGCCGAACATATCCACGGTGAAACCGGGATCGACGGGGCCGATCTGCCGCACCCTGTCACCCCCTTGCAGACTGAACATGCGGTCAACTTCATCGTGCGCACACTGATGGAAGCACCCGAGGGCGAGATCACGATTTGCACCCTTGGCCCCATGACCAATGTGGCAATGGCGATGACGATGGAGCCGCGTATCATCCCGCGCATCCGCGAGGTCGTCCTGATGGGCGGCGGCTTTTTCGAGGGGGGCAACACCACGCCCGCCGCCGAATTCAACATCTTCGTCGACCCCCATGCCGCGCACAAAGTGTTCGCATCCGGTGTGCCGGTCACGATGGCGGGCATTGACTGCACCTATACCGCACAGATGACGCCGGAATGGCTGCAAAAGCTGCGCAACACCGGCAGCCACGCCGCCGTTCAAGCCGCCAATCTGGCCGATTTCTTCCGCCAGTACGGATCGCACAAATTCCCGACCGAAGCGCGCCCGATTCACGATGCCTGTGTCACCGGATATCTTCTGGCGCCAGAAATCTACGAACAGCGCATGTGTCACGTCACAGTTGATATATCGTCGCCCGTGACCATTGGCATGACCGTTGTCGACTGGTGGGGTGTCACCGGCAACGACAAGAACTGCAATGTTCTGCGGCGGGTCGATGCGGATGCATTCTTTGCCCTGATGTTGGAACGTATCGGGTCGCTGCCGTGACCGGTCTATGGACATGGACGGGCAAACATGACAGCTTTTGCCGCGACCTTCGGGCGTGGAAATCACAATGAAAGCAAGGCCCTGTTGGCACGTGAGTGAACCTGTAAAAACAGATAAGCCCACCAGGGTCCCCCGCAAGAACCTGTCACGCGATGCCTGGGTTGCGGCGGCACGAAAGGTGCTGGAGAAACGCGGCATTGCCGAGGTCAAGATCGACGGGCTTGCCCGGAAACTGAAGGTCACCCGTGGCAGTTTCTATTTCCACTTCAAAAGCTTGAAAGACCTGCACGAAGAGCTTTTGAACGAATGGCGCCGCGCCAACTGTGCCCCGTTCCATGCCCTGAGCGATGCGAACCATGACGATGGCCTGCAACTGTTCACCGACATCGTGCATGTCTGGGTGGACGAAGCACCGTTCAGCCCCGCGCTTGATCTGGCCACCCGCGACTGGTCGCGCACCTCGAAAGCACTGGCAACCGAGGTCGAGGAGAACGACAATCTGCGCATGGATCTTCTGACGCAGGCCTTTCAGAAAATGGGCTATGATCAGGATGAAAGCATTGTGCGCGCGCGCATCACCTATTTTCATCAGATCGGCCAATACGCCTTGTCGTTCAAGGAACCCCGCGACATCCGCGAGCAATACCAGCCCCTGTTCGGCTCTGTTCTGTTGGGTCCCTTGGTGCGTGATCCGAACCTGAAGAAAAGCTAGGTGTTCAGACAATTGACCTGTGGAACTTCGATCCGTCAGGAAACGGCTGTCAGTCGCTTCTTGGCCTGAGCGCTTGCGACAGAACCTGCAGATTATCCCTGCAACACGACCCGCTTCCCCAGTTTCGGTCTAACAGCCGCGAAAATAACCTCATATACTCCGGTCCTATGGAGAACGTCAGATTTGAAATAAACGAGCGGTTGGGCGATACCATCGGTGAGGTCGCCTATCGGCGTATCCGGTCACATATCGTCAATGGCCAGCTTTTGCCGGACCACAAGCTAAAGCTGGACCGGATGAGGGAAGTTTACGGGGCCAGTGTCACCACGTTGCGCGAAATCCTGAACCGACTGGCGGTTGAGGAGCTGGTCACAGCCGAAGGGCAACGCGGATTTCGGGTGGCAGGGGTCAGTGGCGCAGAGTTTCATGAACTGGCGGCCCTGCGGATATTGCTTGAAACACACGCTTTGCGGACGTCCATCGCGCAGGGTGACATAGAATGGGAAGCCTCGGTCGTGGCGGCGCATTACAAGCTGTCCGTGGCTGAACGTGATCTGATGGCCGCCAAACAGGGCGGGGTGGATCAATGGGTGTCCTGCGACTGGGGGTTTCATCACGCAACCATCTCGGCCTGCGGTCAACCGGTTCTGATGAAGACCCATTCGTCGATTTTCGACCGGTTCGCGCGCTATCACATGCTTGCCAAAAATTTCCGGGGTCAGGGCGTGGTTGACGACCACACCGCGCTGCGCGATCTGGTGATAGGACGCGATGCCAAGGGAGCAGTGGCCTTGCTGACGCGCCACATCCAAAGCGGCGTCGCGCACGTCATGGGGGCTGGGCATTTCGACTAGGGCTGCGGGTATCGCGGTGCGGTCTGCCGCCAGGTTCAGCTAGCCCGACTGCGCCATCTGCCGCGCAGCATCCGCTGCCGTGGCTGTATGCGCCAACGTATATTGGTTCAAAACCAGATCAGGAGACGCGCCTATGTTGCACAGATGCGCCTTGTCGAAATGCACGGATGCAACCCGGTTCAGCGGCGCCGGATCGTAGGCCGAAACCAAGACCACCCATGGCATCGGCTTGTCGGGGCCGCGCAAGGATTGTTCGCGGGTCATCGGCGGGGGCGCTGCCGGGCGCATCAACAGCGCACTGACAATCCCCGCCGTTGCGGCGATAGCGGGAAGCACATCATCGGTCAGGGCATCAACCAAATGATCCATAGAGTCCGTCCGAGGTGTAAACCGCAGCACCAATACCGTCGAGCCAAGGCCAATCCCATGGCTTGCGATAATATCACAGAACCCACGGGTCATGCCGCGAAACCGTGGCATCACCTGACCCGTCCATGATGTCGGATCATTCAGACGCTCAAGATAAGGTCGGGACGTTCCGATATTGGTGTCGCTTACCTCATAGGTGACAAGGTATCTGGGTGACCCTGTCCGCGCCACCCAACGGGTCGCGCGTAGAAAACCGGGCACAGAAAGCCGTTCGAGGAAATGTTGATTGCTATGCCAGTCGTCGTGATCTGCGGTGTCGCCTTCAAAATCGTAGAACAGCACCATCGTCGCATCGCTGGAAAGTGCCATAGTCCATCTCCTGGAATGCGCGGGAACGCCGCAGCACATCTTTTTGCCTATCTGGACCGCCACCAGCGGCTTTGCCCCATCATCGTGCGTTTGCCAGCTCTGCCAGCTTGCGGATTGCAAAATCATAGCCCCGGATGCCAAAGCCTTCGATCTTTGCGGTCGCTGCCTTGGACACATAGGACAAGTGGCGAAATTCGTCGCGGCGGAACAGCGGCGATATGTGAACCTCGATGATGGGCGCATCATAGATCAGCAGACTGTCCAGAATGGCAATCGAGGTCGAGGTGAAGCCGGCGGGATTGATCAGCAAACCTGCGGTCTTGCCGCGCGACTGTTTGATCCAGCCCATGATCTCGGATTCGCTGTCACTTTGGCGAAAGTCTATCTCTACGCCTTCTTCCTTGGCGATGCGCTGGCAAAGTGCTTCGACATCGGCCAGCGTATCGTGTCCGTAAACCTCGGGCTGGCGGGTGCCCAGCATATCAAGGTTCGGACCGTTGATGATCAGGATTGTTTTGGTCATGGAAGCTCCGGTTCAGTGTCAGCCTTTGTATCCGTACAGCCGTGGCAGCCACAGCACGAGGTCGGGGACAAAGGTGATGATCGCAAGCCCTGCGATCATGATGGCGAGAAAAGGCAAAAGGTGGCGGATGGTGTCGCGGATCGGGGATTTGGTGATGGATGTCACCACGAACAGCAGCAACCCATAGGGTGGCGTGGCCAATCCGATCATGGTGTTGACCACCACGATCACACCAAAGTGGACCGGATCAACGCCAAGCGCGACAGCCGTGGGCAAAAAGATCGGGACAATCACCAGCAGGATGGCGTTCGCTTCCAGCAGGCAGCCCAGCAACAGCAGCAGCACGTTCACCATCAGCAGGAACGACCAGAATGTCAGTTCCCGTTCACCAAGCGCGTCACGGATGACATTTGGCACCTGTTCGATGGTCACGACGTAATTGAACGCCAACGCACCGGCGATCAGAAAGCCGACACCAGCGGTTGAACGCGCACTGTTGCGCACGGTCACATAGGCTGTGCGCAGCGACACCGACCGATAGAACACCGTGGAGACAAGGAATGCATAAAGCGCGGCCAGTGCGGCGGCCTCGGTCGGGGTGGTGATGCCGCCGTAGATGCCGACCAGCAGAATAACAGGCATCAGCAGCGCCGGAATGGCCCGCAAGGTGATGCGCGGCAGTTCACGCAGCGGCACGGGATCATCAACCGGATAGTCGTGGACGCGCGCCTGCCAGGCGTTCATGACCATCAGCAGGACACCAAGGATCAAACCTGGCACGACGCCGGCCAGAAACAGGAAGCCGATAGATGTGTCCGACACCAGCGCAAACAGCACCATCGGGATCGACGGCGGAATGATCGGCCCGATGATTGCCGAGGCCGCCGTGATCGCCCCTGCGTAAGATCCAGGATATTTGCCATCTTTGGTCATCAGGTTGATGATGATCCGCCCCATACCGACAGCGTCGGCAATGGCCGAACCGGACATGCCGGAAAAGATCAGCGAAGACACGACATTCACATGCCCCAGCCCGCCCCGGAACCGCCCAACCAGCGCACGGCAAAAATCCAGCAACCGGTCGGACAACGACCCCACGTTCATCAGGTCGGCGGCAAAAATGAACAGCGGAATCGCGAGCAGCACGTAAGAGCCGTAAAGCCCTGTCAGCATCTGCTCGAATGCGATGGACATATCATGGCCCTGCAACAGCAGATAAAAAACAGACGATGCCAGCATGGCGTGTCCGATCGGCAGGCCGATGATTGCGGTCATCATAATGACAGCAACGCAGGCTCCAAATTCCCAGCTCATTCGGTAAGATCCTTGCGTACGACGGAGTCGATCCCGGCTTCGGGTGCGTCGCGTCCGGCGGCAGCGGTCCAGAACACCCACCCATAGCGCAAGATCGAAACGACCGAAAACACCAGTGCGATGGAATAGACCCAGTTAAAACGAATATCGAGATAAGAGGTTTTCTGGATTTTCATGAAGGTCACGAAATCCCAGAGCGCAGGCAACGACCATGCGTAGATGCCCACGAGAAAAACAGAGAAAACCATGCGGAACCACCGGCGCGTCGCGGGCGATACGCTGCCGTACAGGATGTCAAAGCGGATTTCATCCTCTTCGCGCGCCGAGACAGATTGCCCCCACAGCAAAATCCACAGCCACGCGATTACGCAGACTTCGACGGTCCAACCGACGGGGCTGTTCATGACATAGCGCATCAGCACCTGAATGATGAAGCAGGCGAACATCGCGGCCAGCAGGACCGCAGGGATCGCATCGGCCAGCACGCGCGCAACATGCTTGAAACGGGTCAAAGAGGGCATTGGTTCTTTCCGCAATATGCAATCATAGGCGGCCCGCCAGCGCGGGCCACCATGATGGAACTTGGTAAAGCGTTTAGTCGGCCAACGCGTTGATCGCGTCGATCATGCCTTCGGGCCAGCTTTGCGCGAATTCGGATTCCAGGTATTTCTTCTGGGCATAGTCACGAAACGCGATCCGGTCGGGTTCGTATACTTTCAGACCTTCATCCTTGAAGAACTGGATCAGCTCTTCTTCGCGGGCGATGTGGCGTTCGGTGCTTTTGTCGATGGCGGTGTCGACGGCCGATTGCAGCGCTTCTTGCTGTTCGGGGGTGAAGTCGTTCCACAGCGACGCGCTGATCGCCAGCACGTCAAATCCGACAAGGTGGCCGGTCAGCACGATCTGGCTGGTCACTTCGTAGAACTTCATGTTGTAGTCGTTGGGCAGCGGGTTGTCCTGACCATCAATCGCGCCGGTTTGCAGGGCCGTATACACTTCGGCATAGGCCAGCGGCGTCGGATTTGCGCCGATGGATTCACCCAGGAACTGCCATGCATCGCCACCGGGCATCCGCAAGGTCACACCGCTGAGGTCTTCGGGCTTCATGATTTCCTTTTCAGGGGCAAGGTTCACCTGCCGTGTGCCGAAGTAAACAGGTGCAAGAACGTGAATGCCGGCGTCTTCTGTCAACTTAAGAAGCTGTGCGCCCGCTTCACTGTTGAAAGTTGCCTTAAGGTGGTCAGCGTCGCTGAACAGATACGCCGAGGTCAGGATCGACCATTCCGGAATTTGCTCGGAAATGGTTTGCGGGGCGATCAGACCCATTTCAAGGTTGCCACGCTGGATCGAGGTCATCTCGGTGCCCTGTTTGACCAGCGTTGCACCGTTGAAAACCTGCATGTCGAACTGCTCGGACACGGCAGCGGCGATTTCAGCAAAGGCTTCGGCGCGAATGTCGTTTTCAGAAACAACCGAGCTGAGGCGCAGGGTTGGTTTGTCCTGTGCAAACGCAGCCCCTGCAAAGCCCGAAAGCGCAGTTGTTGCAGCAAGTGTGGCCACGATTGCGGCCCGGCGAGTAAAGTGTGTCATTGGTTTCCTCCCTGATGACGGCGGCCTTTATTGGCCTGGGTCTTTGATGGTTCTATAGGACTAAGTGCAAAATGTCCTACATTTTTTGTGATGGGTGTAATCTCATTCGGCTGGCATGCCTTTCGGTTTCTGGAACCTTTTCTGTGCTGCGATCCGGAATGGTGCATTGGGCGCGCCATACCCTGCATACCCGTCGCACCGCTGCACGATTTCAAAAAACATCTGTCCTGCGAAAGGTTGCGAATACAGTTGGAAAAACGCCCCGGTGTCATCTTGATCGAAGAGAATATTTTCTGCGCGCATCCGCGCCATCATATCGGGCGCGATGTCAAAGCGCGCGGCCAGGTCGTCGAAGTAATTGGGCGATAGAGACAAAACTGGAAAACCAGCGGCCCGCAAACTGGCCGCCGTGGCAAAGATATCATCGGTGGCCAGCGCGATGTGCTGGACCGTCGCACCCAACCCTTCGGCCAGAAAAGACCCCGCCAAAGTGCGGTGCGTTTCGGCCCCGTTCAGGGTGATACGAAAACTGCCTTCATCAGTGGCCAACGCGCGGCTGCGAACCAATCCATCAGGATCGACCACGTCGACCATCGGCGCTTTTTTCATGTCGAACAGGCTGGTGTAGAACAACGACCACGACAGCATTTCGTCATAGGTCATGGTCTGCGCGATGTGGTCAATTCGTTTCAGACCTGCACCAGCCGTTGCCGGGGCATCGGCAAGAAACTCGACATCCCAAACGTCGGCAAGGCTCCCGTCATCAATAAAATGCATGACGCTGCCACCCAATCCGCGGATCGCAGGAATAGGCATTTCACCGGGCCCCAGCGGTTGGGAAAACGGCTTTGCCCCCAGTGCCGCGGCCCGCTTTACAGTGTCCTGGGCAGATGCCACCGACAGGCCGATGTCACACACGGTGGTGCCGCGCCCATTCCAGGCTGTCGCGGCATGTCCCACGGTTTCGGCGTTCAGCACGATCCGAATGTCACCCTGCTGCCACAGCGTGACCTGTTTGGACACATGCCGCCCGGCCTGCTGAAACCCCATGCTAAGCAACAGCTTCTCAAGGGCTGCCAAACCTTCACCGCGGGCGGCGAATTCGATGAACGCCGTGTCTTTCACCGGAACATGGCGCGGCAGCTCGGGAAGGTCGACGGACGCTTCGGGTTCGGCCCGGCGCACGTCGTCCATCAGCGCAATCAGCGACCGGTGACCATCCTTGGCGATGGTTCCCGGGCTGCCACCACGAAACTGATCGTTGAATATTTCCAGACTGATCGGTCCGGCATACCCCGTTGCCATGACAGCCTGCATAAACGCGGTGACGGCCAGATCGCCTTCGCCGGGCATATTGCGGAAGTGGCGGGACCAGTACAGCAGATCCATGTCGATGCGCGGCGCGTCAGCCAGTTGCACAAAGAAAATCTTGTCACCCGGAATCCGGCGAATGGTTTCGGGGTCAATTCCACGCCCCAGCGTGTGAAAACTGTCAAGGATCAACCCGACGTTGGGATGATCCGCGCGGCGTACGATTTCCCACGCGTCGCGGTGATCGTTGACATGGGTGCCCCATGCCAGCGCCTCGTAGCCAATGCGCAATCCTCTTGCGGCGGCACGGCTGCCCAGTTCGGCAAAATCCGCCGCCGCGCGGTCAATCCCGCCAAGTGCCTTTGGGTGGGCGGAGGAGCAGACCAGAACCAGATCGCAGCCCAGTTCCTGCATCACGTCAAATTTGCGCTCCATGCGATCAAACGCCTTGGCGCGCAAGGGCTCCGGCAGTCCTTCGAAATCGCGGAAAGGCTGGAACAGCATCACCTCAAGACCCGCGGCGCGAATGCGGTCACCGACCGCGCGGGGCGTGCGAATGTCGGCAATAAAATCTTGCTCAAAAATCTCGATACCGTCAAAGCCAGCGGCGGCAATGGCGTCGATCTTTTCTTCGAGATTGCCCGAAATGGAAACGGTTGCGATGCCGGTTTTCATAGCTGCGCCTTACCCTTTTCCAAAACTGCGAAAGGTGGCCCGCATCTGATCGGGGTCGGCGGTGTGCCCGGTGAACAATTCAAACGCCCGCACCGCTTGAAAAATCGCCATGCCCTCACCGGGCAAGGTGCGGCACCCGGTGGCGGCGGCTGCTTTCAGCAAAGCGGTTTCCAGCGGGAAATAAACGATGTCGGCCACCCAATGCCGCGCCTTCAGGCACGACATGTCCAGCGGGGTGCCGGGCAGTTTGGCCATGCCCATCGGGGTTGCGTTCACGATACCATCCGCACGTGCAGCAGCTTGTGCCAGATCGTGAACGACTTCGGCTTGGCCACCAGCGGAACGGATCGCAACGGCCAGCGCCTCTGCGGCGTCGGTGCGGGTGTCTGCAATCAGGACGCAGCCAACGTCCAGATCGCTGAGGGCATGCGCCACGGCACCGCCAGCGCCCCCAGCGCCGATCAGCAACGCAATGTCGCGTTTCACATCGGGCAGTCCGCGGCGAAAGCTTTCGCGAAAACCCCACAAATCGGTGTTGTGACCAAACCGGCGCCCGTCCCGAAACACCACGGTATTCACCGCTTCTACGCGCTGAGACGACGCCGAAATCTCATCCAGCAGCGGGATCACATCCTGTTTATAGGGATAGGTGATGTTCAACCCCGCAAAACCGTCTGTCTCGGCTTGATCCAGGATTTCAGCCAGCCGCACGTCGGCTTGGCCATCGGTGTCGATAAGGTCGTAACGGCAGACCAGCCCCTGACGTTCGGCCTCGGCCGTGTGCATCGCAGGCGTGCGTGACAATTGGATGCCACGGCCCACCAGCCCCAACTGCAAGGGCGTCGCCGGGATGGTGCGGGCATCTCGAATCTGCTGTTTCGTCTCCACGCTCCGACCTCCCTGAAGCTTGTTCCGGACAAAATGTACTTAGCGGTACAATCTGTCAACTGGAATTGTACTTACAAGAACATTTCCCTCTTGCTATGGTTTTCGCCTAGGAGGCTGCATGGCAAAAACGACGGCAGAAGACAGGCGCGGCTGGACGCAAAACCCCGAGGGGGTAAAGCGCGATATTTTGGCAGCAGCCGTATCGGAATTCGCAGAGCGCGGCCTGTCAGGCGCAAAAGTCGACGACATCGCAGCGCGCACCCGCACATCCAAGCGGATGATCTATTACTATTTCGGCGACAAAATGGGCCTTTACACCCAGGCGCTAGAGGCCGCCTATCACAAGGTGCGCGAAGGCGAGGCATCGCTGGATCTGGATCATTTACCCCCCTTGGAGGCGCTTGAGAAACTTGTCTCTTTCACCTTTGACCATCACCGCAGAAACCCCGATTTCATCCGCATGGTGATGATCGAGAACATCCATCAGGCCGAAGCTTTGATCGCATCTGACAAAATCCGCGACCTGAACATTGCTGCTATCGAGAAGCTGCGCGAAATCTGCGTGCGTGGCGAAAAAGAGGGCGTGTTCCGCAGCGGGCTTGATCCCGTGGCTTTGCATTGGCAAATCAGCGCGGCCAGCTTTTTCAACGTATCGAACCAACCCACATTCACGGCCCTGTTTGGTGGCACTCTGTTTGGCGAAGCAGGCCAGCAATACCTGCGCAGCCAGACGGTCAAAGCGATTGTTGCCATTGCGCGCAGCCAGGCAACTTTTGAACCGTAAGACGAAGGTCAATATGACCCGTTGTCCGTAATAATGTGCTTGGCACAATGACCCGGTGCCCGCCGGACCGCATAGGCGACGATCGCGCGTGGGAAGCGGCAAACTTTAAGCGGGGCCTGCCAGATGGTGCGCTTATCGAAAACGCTTAGACGGCGACGAGACTCCTAACAAGCTTGATAGGTCAACGAAACAATACCGCCTCATTTTGAAACGGCTAATGCCTCTGCTTATACCGATGCCCGGAAAGACAGCCGAATCGCATTCGCTCAGCTGCTCCGCTGTAGCACCGGATTCAAATCCTATTTTCCCAAGACGCAGATGAAATGGAGAGATTTGATAAGAATCAGTAATCAGGTCGTCCCCGATGTTAGGAATCGATCAGGCAGATGCCAAACGCGTCTCGGGTCTGGAGGCCGCAGCCGTGACCGTCTTGTGCCCGCTTGAGAAAGCGGCAACTGTCCGAAGCCTGGGCGCTTGTCTGCGGCGGTTGATACAAATCGCGCGGGCAGGGGGGCTTTCCCTCTTTGCGACGCTGGCGGCACGATGCGATCGGTCAGGTTGTCGGCTGAAAAACTGAAATCGTTTTATTTTACATATGCTTATGTTTTTCATTGCCGGGTTGTCTGCGGACCATTGCCCGACATCTGTACCGCGGCAGGGCAGCGGGCCCAGGCACGTTCCAGTAGGTTCAGGACGGTCAACGGCTTTGGTCATCTTGGTCTGAACCGTCGTTTCCAAGACCCGCCACAGCAGAAACATACCGGCCCCAACCCGCGCCGGCCTGGGCCGCGGATGTTTCTCCGATCGGTGACTCATTAACCATTGTGTTACATTCTTGTGCGATTTTTCCTAAAAGTCTCCGTGACCCTGGAAAATGGAAAAGTTGTGTTGCAGGTCTGGTCAGGAATTGTTTACTCCGGTATCCATCACTGGAATTTGACACGGTCCAAGTCCTTAATCTCTATTTTGAGACCATTTTATAGCTCGCGCTGGGGGGCGCTCTTGGTTTGAAACATCAATTTATAAACAGTTTTGTTGCGGCAGAACACGAACCTTCCGAATTCTCCAGCGAGGTTTCTTTCTATTCCCGTTGGGGCAAGCGCGTCTTTGACGTTGCCTTCGGCCTGCTGCTACTGCCGCTCCTCTTGCCGGTCATTGCCATCCTCTGCGCCTTGGCATCGCTGGATGGTGGTCTGCCTGTCTTTGGCCACCGGCGGATCGGCAAAGACGGCCGCGAATTCCGGTGCTGGAAGATCAGAACCATGGTCGTGGACGCCCAGGAGCGGTTGAAACAGCACCTGATCGACAATCCCGAAGCCGCCGCCGAATGGCAGCGCAATTTCAAGCTTGAGAATGACCCGCGCATCACCCCCCTGGGCCGGTTCCTGCGCAAAAGCAGCCTGGATGAACTGCCCCAGCTGTTCAACGTCTTCCGCGGCGAGATGAGCTTTGTCGGCCCCCGCCCGGTCGTGCGCGACGAGTTGGAGCGTTACGGTCTGAGCCAGAAAACCTACGAAAGCCTGCGCCCCGGCGTGACCGGCCTGTGGCAAGTCTCGGGCCGCAACGACGTCAGCTACGATGAGCGCGTGGCGATGGACGTCTACTATGCGCGAAACGTGAGCCTGGTCGAGGACATGCGGATCGTGGCTAAAACCGCGACGTCGGTTGCTGGGCTGACAGGGAAGTGATGGTGGAATTAGATTCGCCCGCAAGTTAGTTATTGGGTAGTGGTGAATCTGTTTCGGTACCTTCGTTGGTCGAAGAACTGTCTGGCTTACTAAAGACAGCGCTTGATTTTAGAAACAGCCGTCATGAAAATGCGCAGTATTGACGGCATAGCATGGACGGCCGCAATCCTTGAGGCCGGCAACGACAGCTTCCGCTTCAAGGCCAGTGCAGCCGTGGCAGCGCGGAAAAAGAGGGAGGGCAATCGATCTCTGGAGTGCCCCACTGAAGTGGTCCACCAACTGGGATAGATTTATCCCATGTTCAGGAGGACCAAGACACGGCTGGAAAGGGAGTGACCTGCCCCTGAGGCTCCCTCATTCATAACGAGAGTTTGCGGGTTGGGGTTTCATATTCTTCTTCTGTCTCCTTCTTGGAGAGCAGGCTAACTCAAAACGCCGGCCTTTTCAGGGAAGCATGTCACAACATGACCCAGCCCATCAGCCAAAAACAAACTGACCGCGGCAAAAATAACGCAACTGTCACCCTATTTACAAGTCAGGCTTCGGACTGTGTCGATTGAGGAAATACCCCTTCACGACATAGCAATTCGTAAGGCGACAGATTGGCAGAATCTGCGCGCATCTGCAGTTCGTAGAGTTTGGCTTCGACAAGCATGCGATACCAGTAGGCTTGAAGGAAATGAAAAAAGAAGCCAGACTTGCCGTCAAGAAAACCCAGCCCTAAGAAATAGCGGTAGAAGAAGTAAAAGCTGGCTCGCAGGGCAGAGGGCAGCCGAGCATAAATTTTTTCTTTCAAGAACCGCTTGCGCGCAGCTTGACCGGAAAGGATATGCGTGGAAGAATTTTGGCTATGTCGTGCCTCAATGCGCGCAAAGGCTTCTTGGGTAGCGTATCCATTGTGCTTCGCGATCCACCACGTCAAGTCATTAAGGTTATGATCGACAAGGTCCCCTTCCTGAAGGGTCTTGATTTTTGGCGATCGCAATACCACATGCTCGTCCATTCGTCGCTGCTCCATCCGGCCATCACCGCTACGCCAAAGCCGCAAGATATGTGCGGGATAGAAGAAGCCGTGCCGGATTGGACGCCCTAGAAATACGATTTGGCGCCGCAGGTAAAGCCCGTTGATATCGGGCTCCGGATTCGAAATCCATTCTTGCATAGCTTTACGAAGTTTCGCATCCAAATACTCATCGGCATCAATCCTTAGTGTCCAATCACTACTGATGCCCACGGTATCAAGGCCCCACTGGAATTGTGCCGCGTGACCGGGCCAAGAGTTCTGGAACACCTCGGCCCCAAGCCCTATTGCAATCTCAACCGTTCGGTCGCTCGAATAGCTGTCCACGATGCAGATCCGGTCGGCGACACCGGCAAGCGAGCGGATGCAACGCTCGATATGCTGCTCTTCGTTGAAGGTCAGGATCAGGGCGGTAAGCATATCAGGCATCATCTGGACCTTCGAAATTGCGGGCGGGGCTTGACCGCTGTGGCCGGGTTGCCGCGATAGACGGTCCAGCTGTCGAGATCGGAAAAGGCAGCGGCGCGAGCGGCTAGAACGGAACCTTTGCCAACCTTCACCCCAGGGCCGACAAAGGCCTCGGCGCAAATCCAGGCATCATCCTCAATCTCAATAGGCAGTGCGCGTAGTTGAAAGGACGTATCGCGGATATCATGGGTTCCGCCGCACAAATGGGCCCGCTGTGAGACGACAACGTGGTGCCCGAGGCGAATAGGCGCCATGCAATAGCAGTGAACTCCGGGGCCGAGGGCTGAATGTGCAGCCATCGTAAGGTTTCTTGGCAGCCAGATGCGGGTGCTGCCATAAACGTTCGCGGTGGACGCCAACTTTGCTCCAAACCGACGCAATATCCAAAGTCGCCAGCTTCGAAGCGGCGGTGGGGTCCAAGATGCGAACATTAGCCAGACAAGAGCAAAGGCAGCCCGCTCAAGGCGATTTTGCAGGGAGAAAGAAGGCGCGCCAGCAAAAGGGCTGGTCCGGGCGGAGTCTAGCGGTTCAGTCACATGCACTCTCTTTTTGTTACAAGACTCAGTAAGCAGTCGTATGGTCAGGGTTCAAGATATTGTCGGCGTCGATCCCCGTTGTGGGTTCTCAGTGAAAAACAAGTTATTAAAGCCGATTAGGCGCCGAAGCCCTTTTGATTGTATTTTAGCGGCGATACCATTTACTGACTTTTTTTCATGGGCATGCAGCTCGCGATCAGGTCTGCGTAACGCTTTGCTACCCCATCCTGTGAAAACTCTGCTGCTACTAGCGTCCGTGCGCTGGTGCGGGCCTGGTCCAGCGTTTCATCGGACCAGGCCATGATCCTAACCATCCCCTCTGCGATTGTCGTTGCGTCCTTACCTACTTCCACGGCCGCACCAGCTCCGAACCCCTGATCAAGGTTGCAAGCCCGGGTCATTAGGGAGGGTACGCCTGCAGCCCAAGCTTCAAGCACGGCCATAGGCAAGCCCTCGCTTTTGGAGGGCAGTACAAAGATATCAGCCGCAGCCATGCTGTGGTCACGCTCAATGCCGAATTGTGGTCCGGCGAACAGTATGTTCCCAAAGCGTTCCGCTAGCGCGACGACGGTTGGCTCGAAATCGGGGCAGGAGTCGGGCCACCCACAGAACACGAGTTGAGCGCTGCGGCAGAAAGATGGGTCTGAGGCGCTGAGTTGCGTCCATGCCGCGCAAAGTTCACGCCAGCCTTTCTTGTCATGGATACGTCCGAAGAAAAGAAAGATCCTACGCTCGGCAAATTCTGGCTGCCACCAGCGAGGCATGGCGGCATCGTCTGCTGGGGGTAGGGCATAGTTTGGAATCACATGGCAGCGCGCAGTGGGCAAACCCGCCTGCGCGACATCATTGGTTTCCTTGCCGGTAAGCACATGGATCGCGGCAGCGCCTGCCAGAAATCTAGCCTGATATAATCGCGAGACTGCTGCTTTTAACCGCGGCGAACGTTTCAAAATCCAAGTTTCCAGCATTCCGTGAGGCGTCACCACCGCTGGCCGTCGACGCAGCTTGCACCAGAGCGCAGCGCAGAACACGTGGAACATCCAGATCCCATGGACATGCACTAGCGCGGCGTCACGGTTTCTCAGGACGTGCAGTAACATACCCGGCGAAAAGCCGAAGTTCGAAGGGCCATAGGAACGAAACCCGTGGATCGGCACTGCGGGCCAGTTCGCGCGGTCCGCTGCAAAGCTGTCATCGTTTAGCGTGACTACTTCGGGTGCGAAGCGACCCTCAGCAACCAATGCCGTCACGAACAACCGGGCCGCTTCGGACACGCCGCCCCCACGCCGCCCTATGGCGGGAGTCAGCACCATCACACGCGGCTTCATGAGATTTCTTCCAGCACGTCGCGTAGGCGAGTGTGGGTGTCACGGTAATGGGTCACAGCCGTTTCAATCTCGGCCCGGGCTGCGGGTAGATCGGCGAGGTCACACTCCAGTGCGCTAATTACAGCGTCTGGGTCGAACTCAGTGATCGGCGCCTGGCGCGCATCCAGACGAAGATCGCGGAGGATGAAGCTGGTTTTGGGCAGGTAAGCGACAGCGAAAGTGGGGCGGCTTGCCATCATTGCAAAGATGCACGAATGAAAGCGGGTTCCAAGAAATAAGGTTGAGCGTGAGATCAACGCACGCAGTAAATCAGGCTCGCGTGAAGTGCGGTCAATCAGGACGGGCACGGTGCAGGCTGCGGCGACACGCTCTGCCATGCTCAGATCGTCAGAGACCTGATTAAAGATTACTGAACGAAGCCCGTGATGCAGGCTCATGTGCTGGATCACCCGCGCTAGGCCCTGCACATAAGCGTCCTGCGCCGCCAACACATTTAGGGATTTTGGGAAAGTCCAGTCCACGACGGTCAAGCCGAGGACTTGCTCTACCTCGGGATCAACACCGATCTCTGACCAGGCTGCCTGCGAGGCGGCAGTGTCTTCGCTAACATCAGTATTCCAGAAAGCGCTATCACCCGAACGGCGCAGCAGTTGCTTCGGTAGGTTAAGTGTGTTGCGCAAGAAGTCCCACGAGTAGCTTTCTCGCGCGCAAACCGCATCACTCCACGACAGCACTGCGCGGGCTATGCGACGTGCAAACGCGGCGTCAATCGGCCCGATGCTTTGTGGTGCAAGTATCACTCGCGTTCCGCGCCGCTGCCCCAGCCAAATGTGAAAGAGAGCAACGTAATAGGCGAAATTGGTGTCGTGGATATAGCCGCCCGGGGCGCTGATCACGATGTCGGCACTGCGTATCATCCGCCAGCTCTCCTGTTGTGACAAGGGCAAGCTGCGAACTATCCAACCAAGACTGGGTATTAGCGCCAAACTGGCTAGGATCATGCGCCCCAATGTCACCAATTTAGCTATGGCTCCCCTTTGCCCCGTATTACCGATCCGTTCCGAGAAGCGCACATTAGGATGCGCCGCGCGTGCTTTGTCTAACTCCTCGAAAACGGCGCACCCTATCTGCGCGCCCGGCACCGCATTCATTACGTCGGCAATGCATTCATCGAGCAAGACAGAGTCCCCGCGGTTCGAGCGGCCGTAGGCGTTGACAATCATAATCTTCATTCGGAGGGCTCCTGTGTGAGACGCATAACGGCTTGCGCGAAGTCTTCGACGTTGCAGGTAGTCATCTTCTTGAGGCAAGAGTTCGAAAGGGAGGCTCGCCAAAGTGGATCAAGCGCACAGCGGCGCAATTTCAAACCCGCTACTTCAAGGGTTTCTGGCGTAAAGATGACGCCTGTCTCTTCAGTTACAATTTCATTTGCCACCCCGCAACGTGGCGTAACAAATGCAGGTACGCCGCATGACATGGCCTCGTTTACGCACAACCCCCATTGATCGTATTCCGAGGCGAGAATAAGTGCACTGGCGCCGCCATAGACAGCAGGCATTCGATGGTTTGCAATATTCGGGAAGTTGTGAATACACTTGTCGAGGCCAAGTTTGGCAGCTTTCGCGTAGATGGCGCCACGCTCAGGACCATCACCAACCAAAACAAAGGCCACACCATGCGCAGCGAGGCCTGAAGCAGCGTAAAGATCGAGGGCAAGAGTTACTCTCTTACGCGGCACAAGTCGGCTAACGCACAGCACGTAGTGCGCAGGAAGAGAGTGTTGTAAAATCGGTGCGGCGCGGCGGCGATATTTCTGCGATCTTATAGCGAAAAATTTATTGTCGATCACATCGTAAGGCGTCTCAATAGGCCCCTTAAATCCGAGTGAACGAAAATATTCTACGTGACGGGTCCCAGCCACCAACGCTCCATCGAATATTTTCAAAATAATCCGTTTGAGAACTTCAGTTATTTGGCGCCGTGGTTGATCGTCAGCCTTGCTGTCCGACAGGAAATGCACGCGCGCGCCATGGCTTCGAGCCCAAAGAGCTGCAGTGAGCGAGATAGGGTCATTATAACCAAGCACTAAAATATCACGGGGCCGAATCCTGTTAAGTTCGCTCCATGTCATACACCCTTCTTGCCAGCCTGTTTGACAAGGCCGATTAGCAAAATGGAGCTTGGATACGAGGTGGTTCCGCCGCGTTTGTTTGTGCATATACAAATATGATCTGGCGCCGAACTGCACAACCGAAAGCTGCCGCCCCTGAACTGCAAGCAAGGATTGAAGTGCCAGAAGCCGAGGAGCATGATAATCGCCGATCCACCTGGAAAGGTAGGCAACGCTCCCACTCTTTGATTCATCTGACGACCAACTATCTAGTTCCATAAATATGCTCCAAACCGTCAGCATAAGTGCGCCAGTTAACGAGAAGCCGCGTTCGCATGAAGGCAGCAGCCGAAATTTGCGAAAGCATATCGCGGTCGTCGTTGAGACATGCAATCTTCTCGGCCAAGGCCTCCTGGTCTGTCGCGTCGAAAAGAAGTCCGTGAACCCCATCATCCATAACCTCGGATGCACCAGATTCTCGTGTTGCAATAACCGCCAGCCCCATGGCCATTGCTTCGCAGACCGAGACGGCGAGCCCCTCTTCTAGTGAAGCACTAACAAAAATATCGTGGTTGGCCAGTAGCTTTGGCATTTCTGGCGGAGCTACGCGTGCTACATGTTTGAAGCGTTGATAATGCCGCGCGAGCAGCTCAATCACTTCTGGGTCAATATCTCCGACAAGGGTGATTTCAATGTCAAAGTTCAACCGCGAGACAACTTCGAGTAAGTGCAACTGGCCCTTCCTCAATCCAATTTGACCGACTGAGATGATGCGCAGAGGCCCATGACGAAGTCGCTTTTCCGGCCCCTCCAGTGGTTCAAAGCGCTCGACATTTGCGGCATATGGTAGGATATGAATCGGCTTTGTGAAGCCACTCTGTCGGAAACTGTTTGCTACATGCTGTGTCGGTGCCAGCAAAGCATCTGCCTGTGCAACTTCTTCCAAGATAAGTTTCTCGCGCCGCAACAAGGATGGCCGCCAAGCCTTTAGGCCCCATCTTTTGGCTTCCAGCTGCATCAGTCTGAGCCGGTGCTCAGGATGCGTATTGACAACCTCACATAAGACGCGGCTACCTTCAGCTCGTGCCCGCTTTCCGATACGAACAGTAGCGCCTTGAGCGAGCAAATGCAGTTGTTCTGAAGGTTTCCAATCGCGCAGAACTTGGTTTTCCCAAAGGCGATGGAAGGCGACTATAGCAGCGTCTTGGTTCCACGTTTTGAATGCCATCCCATAGCCACGTAGCAAGTACTCTTTTGCGGGAAAATTACGCACAACTTCACTAGGAAGCTCGAGAGATCGCGCTGTAGAAGGTTTGTGCGACATATAAAATCGCTGAACAACTCCCCGACCTACAAGATCGGGCAAGTAATTTAACATATGGAACTTGCCGCAAACTGCTATGTTGACTGGTGAGTATCGCGGCATAGTTTTAGCTTTCCTAAATATGTAAGGATTACAATTGGAAACATCGAAAAAATCCAGAAGTAAAATACTGTGACGCCTCCATCTCTAAGAATAGTTTTTGAGAAGATAAAAACAATCCAAAAAAACATCACACAGGCAACGTTATTGCTCCGCAATAGAAGTTCATACACTTTTGAAAAAAACACACCCAGAAGGGCCATCATTACAATAAGAGAGATAAAAGAGAAAGCCATGAAGGTGTCTGCATAAACTCCAGTTGTCAGGTATCGAAAATCTCCATAGTCGTTCAAGTTAACAATGGAGGTATAAACTGGCTTGCTAGGCCATATCTGTCTTGGAATTGGCCAAATTAAAATCCGCAAATATTGAGTGCCGTAAGTGTAATCATTATGCGTTGTCACTGCCGAAAGTGTGGCCGCTGCAACATCAAACTCGACGGTATCGTTCGTTAGCCCTTCGCCACCCCGATTGTCGAAATAGTCAGATACAACCTCTCCTATCGTCGCCGTGCCCATCACCAAACGACGCATAGCGTACCGATCGCCGCCTATAATATTAAATAGAAAAGCAAATACAAAAACAAGCAAAACTACTTTAAAGCTCGGGTATCGTCGCCGAGCAGCAACAAGAAAGTAAAAACTGACACCCAGAATAACTACAATAAATGATAGTCTCTGCGCGCCTGCGAGTAGCCGTATAAAAACATACGCTGCGATTAGCATAAACGCTAGCTTGCGAAGTTTAGGCACAGTTACCAACAGCAGAAGTATCGATGGCAAAAATTCCGCCATGGCTGTCGTGTACCCAGAAATACCTTTAAGTTGTTGACCTGCCATTCCATCCATTTGGGTCTCTATCGCCAACACACTTTCAAGTCCTGCACCATAAAATATTCTAAAGTTTGCATAAATTCCCAAGGCGATGAAGATAAAAAGAAGTGGAGTAAATAGGTGAGGCTTTCCAATTTCGACGTGATACGGAGTAGCAGTCGGAATCTTTCCTTTAACCGTTCTCGCTGTGAGCGCAAATCCAATAAAAGCTGCTATAAAAGCTGTATTTGCGACAACGCAAGTTAGAACTATATCGATTGCTTCAGGTGAAAATCCAATGCGCTGCCACAACTTGCTATAGCCATTCTTTGATACATAATATGGACGCAATACGAATCCCAAGAGATGGTAGAAAATCATCAGCGTAAATGGATGATAGATCGGAACTGATAGTTTAAAAAAACTATAGGCAGCGATTACTATCCATACACAAGCATTTAACAAGCCAGCAAACGCGACCAATTCTATCATTGTCTCGTCAATCATGGCTGCCTCTTTTCACTTCGCCTGATCTTCTCAGTAAACTGTCAGTGATAAGGTAGCCGCTGATGAGCACTCCGGCTAAAGCACCCAAAATCGGGAAAATTGTCAGACCAAAATGTGGGATCAGTAGCCACCCAGCCACGAGCTGTGTAACAGTCAATATTAAGAAGACTGTCGCGTATTTACCCACCCGATTCACTGAAAGCAGAAAAACTTCAAGAGCCGTATAGAGTGCGATAGCCACCGCATTGGCAAGGAAGGCCCAAAACAGCAGCCTGTCGAATGGTAGATTACCACCTGTCCACAGACCATAGAAGACCTCGCCGAAAGTTAAGTATCCGGCCACGGCCAAAGCGCTCAATCCTAAGGTATGACGCAGCACTAGACTTCGCATGGCCCGAACGGCATCATGTTCACCACGAGCCTCGGCCTGCGCAATTTCAGACCAACGAGCGCGACCGGATATGCTTACGATCTGGGGGATCATCCGTGTGAAAGTTCGCAGGGTGGCAAAGGCGGCAACCGCGATTGGAGAACTAACAGCTGCAACAATCAGGGTCGTGACATGTAGATAAAGCATGTTCGACAGCGGCAATGTCATGAAACCGAGCGCGCCTCGCACTAACCTGACAGTCTCAAGGCGGCTTGAACGCATCCAGTCGCGGCGTAGCCACTTTATGCGCCCCCAAAGGTCGATCGCCATAGCTCCTAAAAGTACACATCTAAAGCCTAGCATCACCAAAGCGGCAATGAAAATATCCGCCCCAGAAAGGGCGACGACGATCAGCGCAATGATAGGCACCACGCGGCCAACAGCTTGCCAGTTCACAGTCCAGTTGAACCGCCCCAACGTCCGATAAAGCGCAGAGTGGTGGTTGAACACTAGAAGCACCATTGAATCGGCGAACAGCACCGCAGCCACAACCGCCACGTCCATCGGAGTAAGTGTCACAAACAGCGCAGTAAACTGCTCTCCGAGTGTCGCCCCGACGGCAACTGCCGACGCTGCGATCGCAGCAAGGAGCCCAGCCAGCAATAGAACGGAGTTGAAGTAAGTGCGATTAGCCGCCCCAAATTGGCCCCGCGCACATTGCGCGTCAATCCTATTGTTGGCCGTTGCAATTATGCCAAAGTCACTCAGTGTCAGGTAGCCTGGAATTGTATAAAGGATCAGCCATTCACCGTAAAGCGTTGCACCCCAAGCCCAGATCAACGTTGGAACCATCGCGATCTGCAACCCCACAGTTAGGCCATTGCTGACTAGCATTGACCCCGCCACCCGAAGTATCCGCGCGCGCGCGGTAGTTGTGGGCATCTCATCGCGGGATGTACGCAACGAGGACAAAACATGCCGATGGGATAAGCGCGAAGTCATCCGACTAGTCCCCGCGGTCCCAGCTCAGAAAATCCACATCCGCGCTCTCTTCTTCCAGTAACTGGACCTTGTTCCAGCATATGGGGTGCAGCAATTTTGAAGCCATGAACTTTCCTTAATTTGATAAGCACCAAATTAAGGTACTGCTAAGGCCAGACCAGATTAAGCACAACCCGTTTGCCGGAAATCACATCACTTGGCTAGGTCTAGCTGGCCCTATGCGGCATATTTGGGCTCCTGAAAGAGAGATAGCTAAATATTGTATGTTGATGGTGTAACCGCCCCTGAAGTTACTGTGAATCGCTCCGAGTTTGCGGAGACCATCAACTCAAGTTAGGATGATGGTTATTACAAAATGCAAGAAGGCAAATCGCTACTCGCCTGAAGTCCGCGCCCGCGCGATCCGTATGGTGTTTTAGCACCAAGACTCCTATGAGAGGCAGGCGGGCGCGATCGAGGCCATTGCACCCTAGATCGGCTGTATTCCCCAGACATTGAGCGAATGGTGTAGGCAGGCCGAAAAAGACAGCGGCATGCGGGATGGCGTGACGACCGAGGGACTTGATCGCATCAAGATCTTGGAACAAGAGAACCGTGAACTGCGCCAACCAAATGAGATTTTGCACAAGGCAAGCGCGTATGTTGCGCAGGCGGAACTCGACCAACTACTCAAGCGATGATCGGCTTCATCGACGATCAAGGGGCTGTTTACTGTGTCGATTCGATCTGCAGAGAGCTGCCGATTGCACCGTCAACATATTACCACCGTTTGGTTTGCCTCGCTGGTTCATCCAAAGCTTCGATGTGGCATCAGCGGGATGTGGAGCTGCGTCCAGAAATCAAACGGGGCTGGCATACCAACTATCAGGTCAACTGCGTCCGTAAGACGTGGCCCTTTCCAAAAGCGCTTCAAGTAAAGTGACATGCCCACACCATCATGCCACAGGATTTTAACCAGATCGCCCTTACGGCCCCGGAAGCAGAAGATCTCGCCGCATGGGGATTGCGGCCGAGCCCTTCCTACACCTGCAGCGCCAGCGTGTTCATGCCTCGCCGCATATCGGCGACACCGCCCGTGAAGCCCCAAGCTCGCTGTTTCGATACTGTCGCCGCCAACTGGTCAGAAGTGATTGGCAGATACAATGCCGCCGCGCCATGGCTGTCGCCTGGCGGTTGACAATAAAGCTTTCCTCCACAAAACGCAGTTTGTCATCATCCGACCAATACCGGCGGAGACCACCTTCAGTGGCGAAAAGAATTTCAATTTGGGGGCGCTTGATAATGCCGGACTTAAGTTCGGACTTACCATCGCAGCCAACTCAAATTCAGTCGGCCGCCATCGGAGGCTTACTTTTCTGGACGCCATCGTCGAACATGGACTTGCTAAACGCGCTCACCGCAGAACCCTGATGAGCAGCTTGCCATCAGCGGATTGGTTTCTGGGTACTGTGGCTATTATGCAAATTGGTTCTGCGAGGCATTGGTAGTAAGGGGAATAAAGGAGTTATAGGGGGATTACCCCCCAACAACAGCCTCTCGCTCCCTCGCCAAAACCTCAAATTCTAGTTGCAAATTTCCCAAGATCGCATCCATATCCCAGCGTTCGAGTGCGCGAACTCGGGCTGCGTCACCCAATTCCGAGCGCAGATCGGGGTTGTCCAACAAAGCCTCCACTGCCGACGCCGCCGCTTTGCCGTCGCCCGGCGGGGTGAGGACGCCGGCGCCTTCCACCTCGTCGCCCAGGGCCGTGCCCTTATGCGCGGTGGCCACCACTGGACGGCCCGAGGCGAGCATGTTTGTCAGTTTTGACGGCAGCATGACGTCGGCCGCGCCTTCGATTTGGGGCAGAAGGTGGACATCGGCCACACCCAGCAGTTCGCTGAGTTTTTCGAGCGGTTGCAGGGGCAGGAACCGGATGTTCGTCAAACTTTCGGCGCTGGCCACAAGCTCCGCGCGCATCGGGCCATCCCCACAGATCAGCAATGTCACGTCGTCACGGTGTGCCAGGTGTCGCGCGATCTCTGGCAGAACTTCCAGACCCTGTTTGTTCGACAGGTTGCCAGAATAAAGCGCCACGTAGGGCGTTTCGATGCCAAGTGCCGCTTTCATCGGGGAGACGCCCTTGATCGGCGTGACTTTTTCGAGGTTCGCCCAGTTGCGCAGTTCGTAGATGTTTTTTTCGGGCACCTGCTTTTTGCGCAACTTGTCGAGCATCGGCCGGGAAATCGAGCTTGTCTTGTCAAAGCGCCGCAGCACCCATCGTTCGAATGCCATGGCGGCGCGACCTGTGCGGCTTTCTTCCTGGATCAACCCGGTTGCGAATGCGGCTTCGACCTCGAAATCCTGGATGTGCAGCCAAGCCTTTGCACCGCCGATGCGTGCGGCCAGCCAGCCAACTGGGGCTGCAACCATTGAGGGGCCGATGACAAACACGACATCAGGGCGCCAGACCAAGGCACGCCATAGGGTAACGGGGGCCGCTGTCAGTGCGAAACTGGCGTGGTGCAGGATCCGCTTTGCCCCGCTGGGAATGCGCGGAACATAGAGAGGGCAGTGTACGACATCCGCGCCGGCTGCTGTCTTGCGCCGCTTCCAGAACGGACCGCGCCATCCTTCGAAGACGCGCCATTGGGGAAAGTAGGGTTTTGCCGTCACAACTTTGGTATCGACGCCATTGCGGGCCATGTATTCACACAGTCCTGACGAATAAACCGCGATTGAGATAATCTCGGGATCGTAATTGATGCCGAGGAATAACAGTCTCATCTATGTACCTTACTTCTTCAAATTACGCATTAAATCGAAATCTTTAAATCAGCCAGCCACGCTGCGGTGCAGAAAGCACCATCGACGCGGCGGAGGCAAGCCCCAGGTTGGCATCTGGCACGACACCTTGGGTCAGACGTTAGTCAAAATCAGCCGCTGTGCTTTCCGCCCGCCAATCTTCCAATGAGCGCTTCAAGGGGAATGCATATTCGAACCCAATCTCTTGCAACTTCCGCGGCAGGACATTGGTAGAGCGGTTCAGCTTCATCACTCTCGCCCGGTTGATCGAAGTTCGCATTCCTACGGCGCTGAGTGCTTCGAACCCCATACCTGCCGTCAGCATCAACTTAAGCGGTATGACGCGCGTTGCCCGGTCGTAATCGCCCACTTCGGCAAAGGTGTCTGCGATGTCCTTTGCCGTGTGACGCTCGGGCAGTGCGAAGTTATAGGTCAGTGTCTTTTCGTCCCGCGCGAGCGCGTGGGCAAAGCTTGACACCAGATCTTTGACGTATCCGCAGGACTTGATCGTGTCGGTCCGCCCCGGAAAGGCAAACCGTTTCTTCGCCAACATGCGTGCCATCCGGGTAAAATTGCCCCGCTCTTCTCGTCCGTAGATCACGGCGGGACGCACTGTCACCAGCTTGCGTTGCTCGGGGGCTTCGCGTTGCCATTGGTGATGTATCTGTTCGGCGCAGAACTTCGACTTGCCGTAGGCGCTTTCGGGTTGCAGCGGCGAATTTTCATCCAGCGGGTCTTCGGACGGCCCGTAGACGGCAATCGAACTGGTAAAGACGATCGTTTCGCATCCGGCCTTCCGCGCAAAGTCACAAACGTGGGTCGCGCCCAAGACGTTGGCCCAGTAATATTCCCAATCTTCGTGCCCAGGTGTCGTGTGGACAGCCGCCAGATTGTAGATCTCGTCGACCGGCTCTGACAGCTTGATGTCGATGGGTTGGCAGATGTCGATGTGCCGGTAGTCGACGCCGTCGACTTCCCAACGCGGTGCGGAAATATCGCATGAAATCAGTTTAGCGTAATTGCCGGAGTCCGAGAGTTTTTGCAGCAGATGCGTCCCGATAAACCCGGCTCCGCCGAATACTATTGCAACTTGAGCCAACTTTGTCTCCTTATCGCCAGACGCTCGCGCGTACTACTCTTGCAATTGCATCACGGACGCAAGTGACGCGGAAGAGATATTTGGAACCCGTTGCGTTGTTAAGCCATATAGAGAAACTTCGCCCTTTAATTGAGCCGCTTTAACCTGCCGGGGAGGGCAGGGGCCATGGTTGGGTGCTTTGGGTGCCGGGCATCAGGGCAGGGCCTTTCGGCCGCCCCTTTCTCCACGAACCCATTGCCAAACCGTGCGCCCCACCTTCAGGTCGCAGCCGTGTGATCACGGCTTGCGGCACCTCAGCACGCCCGGATGCCCATCTTGATGATTTCCCGTCCCTTCACTTTGTAGACACTGTTGATCTTGTAGCGTCCCGTTTCCATGAACCACGTGCGCAGCGCCTGCGGGTAGTAGCTGGCGATCACCCGTGAGGCGCGGTTGAAGGTGGTTGGGTCCAATGCGCGGCCATAAGAGCTTGGTCCGTGAAAGCCGAAGGTCGTGTTCGGGGATATACAGGTCTGCGGCAGGCCAAGAAACATCGTGCAGGTTGAATAGCAAATGGCGCCTGTGATTTTGACCGGGCGGCGGGATTTGCGCAGTTCTCCCAACTGGGTCAGCCGCACCCTGAGCCGCCCGCCGCGGTCGTTTCCGACCACCAATGGGCTGGTAGATTGCAAAGAAACCCACGTTTGCGTCTGTGATTGCGCTTGTGCCGATGCTGCCGACGCTAAAAGGAGGCATGCCGCCACCCCAATCGCCAGGCCAAAGACGCAATTCTTTATTTGGCGCAGCGCGCCATTTTTCCGGTTGATCATTTTCCCACTCCATTCAACGCACGGCCAGATGTTGGCTGTGCGGCGTGACCCCCACGCAGGAGCAGAAAAACATATCGGGATTAACAGCTGGTTTTCGGGCGCTGGCGCTATTGCTTCAATTCAGTACAAATCGTTTCCGAGCGGTCCCACAACGACAAAAGCCCCCGCGACTCGCGGAGGCTTTGAAAGGTGACTGAAATGTCTGCGACGATATCAGTTGGTGCTCGTCGTGCTCGTCGTGCTGGGTGTCGATCCGCCACCCAAACCTGCCAGCACACCAGCGCCCAAGATGGGCCCAGCAATCGGAAGAAAGTTTGTGATGGGTTGGTTCGGGTTGGGCAGGCCCAGGCAAGCCTGGTTGGCCGCGTTTGCCGGATCTTCACAGTTGACGCTGGGCGTGGCGCCAACATTGTCTTGGCTGGGCGTGATGACAACATTGTCTTGCGCCATCGCGCTTTGCGCGGAAACCGCCAGCGCTGCGATGAAAAGTATTTTCGTGATGGACATGATAGCCTCCAAATGAATTTTCTCCGGTATGGCACAATTCGACATCAAGTTGAAGCCGTGTCTTTGACAATTGGTGGCGAATGAGAAAAAATCGCATATGATGCCCAAGATTGTTGCATCACCCGTGCGTGTGGCCGATATAGTCTGCACGCCGCGTTGCGGCATCGCGTGTTGTCATTGGCTTAGGGTATTGATTTTATGGAAATTTCACGGGGAATAGGGCGGGAGTCAGGCAATCAGAATGCACCGTCCGCCCAGGCTGTGGAAGACGACGTAATTGATCTTGGTGCCCTTTTTGCCACCATTTGGCGCGGAAAGTGGCTCATTGCGCTTGGCGTTGCCCTCGCGATTTTGATCGGCGGCTACTACGCCTACGTGGTGGCGACACCAATGTACCGGTCAACCGCAGTGGTGATTCTGGAGACCAATCAGGACCAGATTGTTGATCTACAGAGCGTGGTTGGCGGGCTGTCCGGCGACACCTCTGAAGTGAATTCCGAGGTCGAGGTTTTGCGCGCCCGCAGCCTGATGCGCAAAGTGGTGGAGCGGTTGGATCTGACCAAAGATCCCGAGTTTAACGGGGCGCTTCGGTCGCCTTCCTTTGTAGACCGATCGAAGGCTGCTGTTAAGTCGATGATTGGGCTGGGCGCCAACGAGGTTGAGCTGCCGCCTGAGGAACAGGCAAAGCGCACGCGTGACGCCGTCATTTCGTCTTTGTTGAATGCCGTCACCGTGCGCAACGTGCCACTCAGCCTGGTTTTTCAGGTCACAGTCGAAACCGAAAGCGCCCGGAAATCCGCCTTGATCGCGGATACCATCGTTGACCTCTACATCCTGAACCAGATCGAAGTGAAATTCGAGGCCACCGAACAGGCGACCATCTGGCTGAGCGAGCGGGTTGCGGCGCTTCAGGGCAAGCTTGAGACCGCCGAAGCGAAAGCGTCGGAATTCAATGCCTCGACCGAACTTGTCTCTGTCGAAGGGCTGCGCGCGCTTGAACGGCAGATCAAGGAGCTGCGTGACCGGATTGCATCCGCCGAAGCCAGCCGCGCCGCACTGGCTGCACGCATCGCAACGCTTGAGTCCGCTGAAGACCGAGCGGCGCAGGCCGAGATTTCCAATGACGCCACGCTGACACGTTTGCTGCCACGGGCAGAAACAGACCCGGATATGGCCACCGCCTTTGACACGCGCTTGCAGATTGTTCTTCAGCGCAACCAGCAGGACCTGATACGTGCGGATCAACAGCTTGAGGCTTTGCGCAACTCCGAAGCCGAGTTGAACCGGCAGGTTGCCAAACAGGGCGAAGATCTGATTACCCTCCAACAGCTCACCCGCGAGGCCGAGGCCACGCGCGTGCTGTACGAATATTTCCTGTCGCGCCTGAACGAGACATCTGCCCAACAGGGCATTCAACAGGCGGACAGCCGCATCCTGTCCGACGCTGTCGTCCCGAACGTCCCTTCTGCACCGCGCAAATCGCTGATCCTTGCCATGTCGGCAATCCTTGGGCTGATGCTCAGCGTCGGCCTGATCCTGCTGCGCGAAATGCGCAACAACAGCTTCCGCACGGCGCGCGAGCTGGAAGGCACCACCGGCTATACCGTGCTGGGCCAGATCCCTGCGATGCCAGCCGGATCGCGGACGAAGGTGCTGCAATATCTGCACGACAAACCAACCTCTGCCGCCGCCGAAGCGGTGCGCAACCTGCGGACATCGCTGATGTTGTCGAATGTGGACAACCCGCCAAAGGTGGTTATCTCAACGTCCTCCGTACCCGGTGAAGGCAAAACGACCAATTCACTTGCCCTTGCGCAGAACCTTCTGGGGCTGGGCAAACGCGTGCTGCTGGTCGAGGGCGATATCCGCCGCCGCACATTGCACCAGTATTTCGCGAACATGCCGGAAAAGGGCATCGTTTCGGTGCTGAGCGGTGAACTGACGCTGGAAGAGGCGGTGCATCGCACCCCTGATTTTGGCGCGGACATTCTGGGCGGTGAAAAATCAAGCACAAACGCCGCCGACCTTTTTGCGTCGGATCGTTTCCGGGCCCTGATCGACGAGGCGCGCGCCAGCTATGACATGATCATCATCGACACGCCGCCCGTCCTGGTCGTGCCCGATGCCCGCATCATCGCCGAAGTCGCCGATGCGATTGTCTTTACGGTTCAATGGGACCAGACCAGCAAACCCCAGGTCGAAGAAGCCCTGCGGATGTTCCACAACTCGGGCCAGCGGATCACCGGCCTTGTGCTGAGCCAGATCAGCGCGAAGGGTATGAAACGCTACGGCTATGGCGGGACCTATGGCGCATACGCCGGGTATGGCGCCAAATACTATACGAACTAGAGCAGCGGCCCCGGCCTGCGGGCATCGGGGGCCGAAGCTGGCGTTTGGATAATGGTTTGATGGAACGGGCAGGGTGCAGACGAACAAGTGCCCCCGCCTTCTTTCCCCGCCGTCGGTCAAAACAGGTCAACGGATCAAAGCATAACCCCTTGCCCACGCGACTGCGCCAAGAAGCAGTCTCGCCGCCCCGGGTCGCCTGACAAAGGTCTGACCGAAGTGCTGCTTTGGACCGCTTCCGGAACAGATCCCAAGGTTCACCGGATTGGCGCCGGATGGATTGGCCGTTGCCAAGCCAGTGTTGCGGTCGGAGGCTTTATGCCTAGCAATTTATCTTTTTGATAGGTATATCCGTGCCTAGCAAAACTTGGAAACGATAGGCATGACCCCCCTTAGCAGCATTGCAATGAGCGCGTATACCGATCTGGTAAGGCTTCTGAAGGACGACGCCCTGTCCGGTGTCACCGGCAAGCCGACACTGAAACGGCGCGGTGACAAAGCCTATTGGTATGCGCCGCGTCGCATCGGAACCGAGATGCGTTTCATCTATATTGGCGAAGACACCGACGAGATGCGCGCGCGCATTGATCGTATCGAGGAACTGCGTGAGACAGCCAAAGAACGGCAGGCCGTGCGGTCGCGGCTGGTCCGGCTGTTGCGTGCAGAGGGTTTGACGCCGACCGACCGTGCGACGGGGTCCATCCTGTCCGCCATGGCGGCGGCCGGGACATTTCGGCTGGGCGGCACCATCATCGGGACAAATGCGTTTCGGCTGTATGAAGGCGAACTTGGCATTCGTCTGCCCTTGGGGGGAATGGCAAACACCGGCGACATCGACATTGCCCAGTTTGAAAAACTCAGCGTCGCCTTGGAGGACCAGGTCGATCCGGGCCTGACCGAGACATTCTCGGAGCTGAAATTTGCCCCAGTGCCGGGACTGGAACGGGGGCGCACATGGCGGTGGGTGCAAGGTGGCAGTGGTCAATTGGTAGAGTTCCTGACACCTGCATTTGGAGATGAATCCATCCGCGACTTGCCAGCGTTAGGGGTCAACGCGCAGGCGCTGAATTACCTCAACTTCCTGATCGCGGAACCGATCCATGCCGCGGCTCTCTATCGGTCGGGCGTACTTGTTCAAGTGCCCCGGCCCGAGCGATTTGCGATTCACAAGCTGATCGTTGCCGACCGGCGGCGCGACGGGTCGGGCAGCCTCAAGGCGTCGAAGGACAGGGAACAGGCTGCGTTTCTGATCGAAGCCCTGGCCGAGGACCGGCCTGATGACTTGTCCGGGGCCTACGCTGCCGCGTTAAAGGTTGGCCCACGGTGGCGTGAACGCATAGCGAACTCGTTGGCGCGGATGCCGAACACAAAGGCCATATTGGACAACATTGACAGCTAAACGTGGCATTTGGCTGTTTCCACCCTCAGCCAGAAATCTCTGGGCTGCCCTTCTTCGTGCGAGCGTTCTAAGGGGCGGGTCCGCATTTCGGCGACAACACGGGTTCGGCATCTCACCTCTCGCGCATGTAGACAGACGCTGCCGGGCAGCGGATGCGGTTCGAAAATGAATCCGTTTCGCATAATCGCACTGCTCGAGGGCGATCCTTGTACATACTTAAAGATATAGTACACCACTTTAGTATAATGCTTAATATACTTATTAATGTAGCAGTACTGCCACCATTCAGTGAAAGTATCTACTAAAGTTAAAATTCCGTTAAGTTGTTCTCATTAGTTGTTGCGAGACCGCTTAGGTTGTGCGCTACATGGGTATAGGCGGATCGCCGCCGACATATAATGATCTGCAAAATGACGAGCCGGTCATTTAAAGAAACCTAAAGAGTAAGGATTAATGATCATGAAGACTTTTAAATTCCTGAAAAGATTTGCGCGCGACGAAGATGGCGCGACAGCAATTGAATACGGTCTGTTTGCGGCTTTGGTTGCGGCGGTGATTGTTGGAACAGTCGCAGGGCTTGGCATTCAGATTAACACGGGCTTCACGACAGTAAGTACCGAGTTTACGGATGCGGGAATCACTATCCCTGAATGAGCCTCAACAACTGATGGTGATCTAAATGCGCACTTTTGCTGTGATATTGATCTCCTTTGCTATCGCTTCCGGTGTCGCGTGGGTCGGCGTTCAGGCGAACAATACGCCTGAACCAACGCCCCCCAAAGCGGTCGCTGCAACGGTTGTTCCTGTTGTGCCAAAAGAGGCCTATTTGTTCTCAAATCAAACAATAGAATTGGGGACGTCTATTTCCGCAGATATTCTAATACCGGTGGAAATAGAAACAGAACAGGCCGGGAAAGAGCTTATTATCGACACCCCGGAAAACAGGGCCGTTTTAATCAAGGCAACCGCCAATCGGATCATTCCCGGCGGCACGCCTTTTGTCAAAGCGGACCTTGTCCCCGCGAAAGAAATACCCGTTAAGGTTGTTCCCGATCCAATCGTCGCGGCCCCCGAACCGGTTGGTCCCGCGGACTCTCTCAGACCGGGTATGCGCGCCATCGCCCTGCCCGTAAGCGGTGAAACAGCCGTTGCGGGGCTTATTGGCACGGGGGACAAGATTGATGTGATGGTGTCCTACAACAGTTCGGAAGGTGTCCGCGCCGTCCGCACGGTTTTGCGCAATGTGCGCGTGATTGGCACCGATCAGCCGGCCGGACAATCCAGCACGGCCTTGCCGCGCACGATCACCTTGGAACTGCACCCCGAGGGCGCGAAAATGCTGACGCTGGCCAAACATACCGGGGATCTTATCCTGGTGCTCGGCGATCAGAATGACGACGATATGCCGGTCATCGCCGACGATGCGCCCATGCTGTCCACCCAGATTTCCGGTGTTCCGGCACAACGTGCTGCACCATCGCCCACGCCGCCCAGCGTCAGTATCATTCGCGGCAATTCCGGCCGCAAGGATCAGATCATATCGGCGCAAGAGCCGATCGCGCAGAATCGTCCTCCAGCTGCGGCAGGTGCCAATCCGTAGCCAATTTTAACTAGGACCCCCATGCTTTTAAGAGTGCTGCCCTCACCCTCCAAGTATCTGACGATTTTCCTTTTCGGCTTCGGTGCCACGGCGTTGCCCACCCCGATGCCCGCACAGACAATGATCGAAGCCACCGGCCGCCCCGTCAGCCTGTTTGCAGGCGAAGGCAAGCTGCTGAAGCTTGATACCCCGTCGCAAACGGTGTTTCTGGCCGACCCCGAGATCGCGGACGTCGAGATCAAATCGCCAAACCTTCTTTACATTTACGGCAAGGCCATGGGCGAAACGACCCTGTTCGTGATTGACGCAAATGACGACGTGTCTGTCGCCAGCTCGGTCAAGGTTTCAACAAATGTCAAAGCGTTGAACAGCGCCGCCCATGCATCGGTTCAGGGTGGATCGTTTTCGGTTCTTGAAGTTGATGGCGCGCTGGTCCTGACCGGTCGTGTCGGCACCATCAGCGACGCGGAACAGGTTCAAAATGTCGTGCAACGTCTGGCGGGTGATGCGGTGCCGGTCGTCAACGGGCTGTCGCTGAACACCCCGCCGCAGGTCAACCTTCAGGTCAAGATCGCCGAGGTTTCACGCACCGTGACCGAGGATCTGGGCACAGACTGGACATCGCTGTCAGGCAACGGGCTGACCGGCGGTACGTCGGTGGCGGGGGGCTATTCGCTGTCGTCGCAGTTCAACGTCGGCAGCTCGCTTCAGGGTGTGACGCTCGAAGCATTGATGAACGAGGGTCTTGTGACCATCCTGTCCGAGCCGAACCTGACCGCGCGTTCGGGTGACAAGGCGTCCTTCCTGGCCGGCGGGCGGTTCCCCTATCAAACCCAGGCAGGTGATGGCGAGGTGCGCGTGGTCTTTGAACCCTTTGGCGTCGAGCTGGATTTCGAACCCGAGGTGCAACGCTCGGACAAGATCAAGCTGGTCGTAAACACAAAGATCCGCGAACTGGATTTCTCCAAGGGCAGCACGACAGACCTGCAGAACCTGCCCCTGATCCTCGAACGCAGTGCCGCCACGACGATCGAGGTCAGCAGCGGCCAGAGCTTTGCGATTGCGGGGCTGTTCAAGGCGACATCGCAACAGAACATCAAACAGATCCCCGGACTGGGCGAGATCCCCCTTTTGGGGGCGCTGTTCCGCTCTACCAGCTTCCAGAAGGGCGAGACCGAGCTTGTCATCATCGTCACCCCCTATCTGGTGACCCCGGGTGCGCCGGGCAAGTTCAAGACGCCGCTGGACAGATTCGCACCTGCGGACCGCGTAAGCCGCGCCATCGCAGGCGAGTTGACCTTTGGCACACCTGACGACGGCCGCGCGACGGTTTCGGTCAAGGGCATCAACGGAAAAGCGGGGCTTCTTCTTCAATGAGCATGCAATTTCCCCTTCGTGCCGTCGCAACCGCCCTGCTTGCCGCAAGCACCGTCCTGTCGGCGTGCAGTACGCCCCAGCCAACCGTCGGTGTCGTTGACAGGCTGTCCGCGCCCTATGTCGAGGCACAGCATCAATACCGCTTTGCGGCCAAATCGCCGTCCCTGTCGGGGTCGGAACGTGCCGCGATCAACAGCTTTCTGGCCCGTCATGCGCTGCGCGGGGGCGACGCGGTGATCGTAACCATTCCCACCAGCGGATCGCCCAAGACCGACACGCAGCGCGTCCAGACGATGCACGCGGTGTTTGCGCGCGTTCCGTCGCGTATTCGCATCGGGATGGACCAAAGCTTTTCGCCATATCCCACCGTGCGTCAACAAACCGGCCTGATCCGTGTCGTCCGGGCCAAGGGTGTTCAGGTCGATTGCCAGCCGGGTGTCGAGGATCTGGGCTGTGCGAACGCCATCAATCTTGCCGTGATGATCCACGAACCCGGCGACGTTCTGGCCCCGGCGGAAACTGCCAGAACGGCGCCGCGTTGGACGCCCGACCAAGGAGAGTGATGTGAACCGCCCCCTGATCACAGTCCTGACCCGCAACACCGCCATAAAGGTCGAGGCTTTCATCAATTCCACGGATGCCAAAGCAGCCCTTGACCTGATCCAGCGCCAGATCGGACGCGATGGTGTTGTCAACTATCACTCCGGCACGCTGTCCACGGCGGCGCGTCTGGCGGGTATGACAAGCTTTGGCGATATTCTGGTGGCGGAACTGGGGTCCGGGGACAAGGCGGCCAATCTGGCAGAGATCGCCGAGCTGACCGCCGAAGGGGTCAAGGTGATCCTGTTGGGCCGCCAGAATGACGTGGAAACCTACAGAAGCTATATCAGCGCAGGCGCGCGCGACTATCTGGTGCTGCCGGTCGAACCTGACACTCAGGTGGCTCTGGGGCTGGGGCAAACACAGGTGACGCGGACACCGACAGCGGCCAGTTCGCGGGTGATCGGCATTTGCGGTGTCACCGGTGGGGTCGGCGCCAGTGTTCTGGCGACCAATTTGGCGGTCGGCTTTCTGGATCGTGCCAATGCGGGCACACTGGCACGCGACAATCACGGCAATGTCGCTTTGATAGATGCGGACCTTAGCTTTGGGTCTTTGGCGGTTGATCTTGATATCGACACCACGCCGGGCCTGCTTGAGGCGCTGCTGGCGCCCGAACGCGTGGACGGCACGTTTTTGAATGCAACGATGTCCTTGCCGCTTATGGGGCTCGCGGTTTATTCGGCCGAAGCCAACGAAGCGGGTCGTTTGCCGGAATACGAGGCCGGCCTTCCGGCGCTGTTGCAAAAGATCAAGGCAGACTATCCCACCGTGGTCGTCGACCTGCCCCGGACGGTGCTGGCGCAAAACCCCGGGCTGGCCGATGATCTGGACGAACTGGTTCTGGTCCTGGGACCGGGGTTCGGATCAATCCGCAGCGCCAGCCGGTTGCTGCACCGGATCGGCGACAGGGCAAACGGGCCGCGTATTTCCTGTGTCATGTCACAGACACGACGGGATGCAGGCTTGCGCAAATCCGAGATTTCCACCGCCCTGGGCCGCGAGATCGACCTGACCCTGCCGGACTGTGCCGCCGATCTGGCGCGGGCTTCGGTCAAGGGCAAGCCCCTGCAAAGGCTGTCGGCACGCGGCACCTATGCCAGAGCGGTCGGAAAGTTGCTGACGCGACTGGAAAACACCACGGCGCAGCCCGTCGACGCCAAACGCGGTTTCTGGCGCAGAAAGAAGGTAACGCCCCATGTCTGAAGGCGTGGTTCTGCCCCTGAACAACCTCATCCGCTTGCGCACAAGCATCGAAGAGCGGCTGTCCCAGCTTGCGCTGGATGGCGGTCCCGTGGGGCTGCACGAGATCAGCAGCGCGATTGACTGGCACGAGGCGCACACCGGCCAGACCGTACCGCGCGAAATGCAGCGCGAGCTGTTGCAGCATTTTGCCCCTCTCGCACAGGCCGACACCCTGTCGCAGAAGCTCACAAACGAACGCATTGCCAAAACCAGCTATATGCCCGGATTTGCCAGGCGTCTGAACGCGCTCAGCCGACAGATACTGCCCGAGGCCCTGACATTGCTGGACCTTCAGGCCCTGTCCGCACTGCCCGTAGAGGCACAGCGTGACACCATCCGCGACGCGGTCCTCAGCATTTGCGCCAAGCAAAAGCTGGAACTGAACGGCGCCGAAAGCGCCGATCTGGTGGGCTATGTGGTTGACGACATGATGGGGTTCGGCCCGCTGGAACGCCTGCTGGCCGACGACGATGTCTCGGACATTCTGGTGAACGGGGCGCAAAAGGTCTATGTCGAACGCAGCGGCAAGCTGGAGCTGACGGACGTGTCGTTCCGCGACGACCAGCATGTGATGAACATCGCCAGCCGAATCGTGTCGGCCGCCGGCCGCCGCGTCGACGAAAGCACGCCGCTGGTCGATACGCGACTGGCGGACGGCAGCCGGATCAACGTGACCATTCCGCCGCTGGCGGTGGACGGGCCGACCATCACGATCCGCAAATTTCCCAAAGAGGATCTGACGCTGGCGGATCTGGCCAGCCGCAACACCTTGTCGCCACAGATGGCCGAGCTGCTGCGCATCGCCGCCTACCTGCGGCTGAACATCCTGTTCTCGGGCGGCACCGGTGCCGGCAAGACGACGATGTTGAATGCCGTGTCGCGCGAAATTCCAGCGAACGAGCGCATCGTCACCATCGAGGATGCCGCCGAGCTGCGCTTGCAACAGCCCCACGTGGTGCGGCTGGAAACGCGCCCGCCCACGCTGGAAGGCACGGGCGAGATCACCATGCGGCACCTGTTCCGCAACGCCCTGCGGATGCGGCCCGACCGGATCATCATCGGCGAAGTGCGCAGCGACGAGGCGCTGGACATGCTGCAAGCCATGAACACCGGCCACGACGGGTCGATGAGCACGCTGCACGCCAACACCCCGCGCGAGGCACTGACGCGGATGGAGAACCTGATTGCGATGTCGGGGGTGCAACTGTCGACCGGCTTTGTCCGCGACCAGTTGAAAGAGGCACTGCACTTGGTTGTCCAGATTTCGCGGATGCACGACGGCGTCCGGCGGGTGACCTCGATCGCCGAAGTCGTGGGCATGGAAGGCAACACCATCAGCATGCAAGAGCTGTTCGTGTTCAAACGCGCCGACGGGCGGGTCGGTGAAGACATCGTCGGAGAATTCCAAAGCTCGCGCGCCATGCCGCATTTTATCGACCGCGCGAAAGAGCACGGGCTGGACGATGCCATCCGCGACATTCTGGTGGGCAACGGATGAGCCCCGTCACCCTATATTTCGTGCTGACCTTTCTGATCTGCACCTGTTTGGGGTTCACCGGAATTCTTTTGCTGGACCGGTCCCGCCGCATCCGCCGCGCGCGCCTGGTCCGGTTCAGCACCGATCACCCCGACAGACCTTCGGCACGGGTCATGCGCCGGATCGAGGCGGTTCAGACCGCCGAAAAGGGTGGGCTTCGCCGCACGCGCGGTGGGATCATGGGTCTGCTTGAGGTGCGCCTGAAAGAAGCCGGGATCGAAATCACAGCCGCCGCCGCCGTCGCTGTAATCGCGCTGATTGCCGGCGGCGCGGCTTTGGGCATTTGGGGCGTCGGGCTGTTTCCCCTGCCGCTGGCTCTGGCCGTCGGGGCAGGCGCTGGCTGGCTTGTGTTTAACATTTTCCTCAACATTCTGAGCGCACGTCGGGTGCGGCAATTCAACGAGGCATTGCCCGACTGCCTGGACATCCTTGCCCGTGGCCTGCGGGCAGGGCAGCCGATACCAGCCGCCCTTACGGTTGTTGCCCAACACGCGTCAGGCATCGCGCAAGAAGAATTCAGACGCTGCTGCGAAGAGCTGAAGCTGGGCGTGCCTTTGATCCGCGCGTTGACCGGAATGGCAGAGCGGATCGGCTCGCCCGAGGCGCATTTCGTCACCGTGGCCACCAGCTTGCAGGCCGAGACGGGCGGCAATCTGGTCGAGACGCTGGAAAACCTTGCCGAACTGCTGCGCGACCGCAAAAAGCTGCGCAAGAAGGCCGCGGCGATGACGGCCGAGATCCGGGTCAGCGCGGTGATCCTGTCCAGCCTGCCATTCGTGGTCGCAGCGACGCTCTATTTCATGAACCCCGGATATCTGAACCCGCTGATCACGGACCCGCGCGGGCAGATCATGGCGATGGCCGCTTTGGCCAGCCTGGGTATGGGCATTTTCAGCATGTACAGACTGTCACGCATAGATGTTTGATATTCCGCCCATCCTTTTGCAAATCGCCCTTGCCGTGCCTGTGCTGACCGCGCTTCAGCTTTTGGTGCTGAACCTTGTTGACCGCAACGCCCGCGCCGCCCGGATCGGACGCACCTTGGGGCGGTTGCCCGTGCGCAGCACCGCTGCCCGCCGGACCATGGCCCAGCGTATCGGCCAGATCTTCCGCCGTGTTGCGCAACTGACGCTGGAACGGGTCTCGGTCATGCGCGGCGGCGAAGCCGAAGCTTCTGCCGCCTTGCTGCGCGCCGCAGGATTTCGCAGCCGCGACGCGGTACTGGTCCACGCGTTTCTCAAGCTGGTTCTGCCCGTCGCCGGACTGCTGTTGACCGTACTGTGGTTCGCCATCGCCCGCGATGAAACGACGCGCTGGTGGGTGGTCCTGATCTGGTCCTGTGGTGTGGCCCTTGGCCTGTCCATGGCGCCGGACATTATCCTGACGCATCTGCGCAACCGGCGTTTCAAACAGGTGCGCCGCAGCTTTCCCGACATGCTGGAACTGTTGGTGATCGCCAGCGAATCCGGGCTTAGCGCCAATCCTTCGCTCAGCCGTGTGGCGACCGAAATTCGCGCCTTCTGCCCACCGCTGGCCACCGAGTTGCACCAACTGGTGATCGAACTCAGCATCCTGCCCAACCGCGACACCGCATGGCGCAATTTCAGCACGCGCCTGCCGATGACCGAAATCACCATCTTTTCCAACGCGCTGATACAGGCCGAACGCTACGGCACCCCCTTTGCAGGGGCCATGCGTACCCTGATGCGCGACGAACGCGCAGGCCGATTGCTGAAGATCGAGGAACAGGCCGGCCGCGCACCCGCCCTGATGACCGTCCCGCTGATCCTATTCATCATGCCCCCGTTGTTCATCGTCCTGATCGGCCCCGCGGTCCTGAGCATTCTCGACAACATCATGGACGGAGGGTTCGGATGACACGTCTCACGCGGGCCTTCATCAGGGACGAAAGCGGTGCCACGGCCGTCGAATTCGTGCTGGTCCTTCCCATCTTGCTGACCATGATCTTTGGGATCATCTGCTTCGGCCAGTACTTTGCCATCGCCAACAGCCTGCAACAACTGGCCGCAGAAGCCGCGCGTTCCTCTGCCATGGGGATCACCGAAGCCGAGCGCAGGACACTTGCCGAAACATTCATCACCAACGCAGGCGCACGCTTTACCTTTCTGGGGCCGGACAAGGTCGTCGAAACCATCACCATGCTGTCGGCGTCAGAGCCACACGGCATAGAGGTGTCATTGTCTTACGACCTTCAAGGCTCTGCCGTGGATCTGGCAGGCGGTTTTGTCGGCTTTGATGTCTCGACCCTGACACGGAGCAGCTACCTTGCGTATTAAGGACAAGCTTCTGGCGTTCTGGGCCGACGAACGGGGCGCCGTCATCATCATTTTCGCCTTGGTGTTGACCGTCATGCTGGGCTTTGTCGCCCTGGGCGTCGATCTCAGTTCGCTGTATTTCCGGCAGAAAACGCTGCAAACCCGCGCGGACCTTGCGGCAATCAGCGCCGTGAACAACCTGCGCGATGAACCAGCCGACCACGCCCTTGTGACCGTGCTGGGCAACGGGCTGGGCGAAGACGCGATGACAAGCGTCACTTTTGGTCATTACCAACGCGACATCTCGGTCGCGATTGATGAACGGCTGACCGACCGCGAACTGACCGCACCGGACGTCAATGCAGCGACCGTCCGGTTGCAGGAAGCGGCCCCACTGTATTTCGCGCGCACCTTCCTGCAACAGAACACAACCCAACTGGGCGCCACCGCGACAGCCGCGCGGTTTGATCTGGCGTCTTTCAGCCTGGGGTCGCGCTTGCTTTCACTGGACGCCGGGCTGCTGAATGCACTGCTGTCCGAGGCCACAGGCAGCACGCTGTCACTGTCCGTTCTGGACTACGAAGCGCTGGCAGATGCCGATGTCGACCTTTTGACCTTTTCGGATGCGCTGGCCACACGCGCCGGTCTGACCGCGCTGACATATGAAGAGCTGCTGACCAGTGACATTGAACTGCTGGACATCGCGGGTGCGCTTCTGGACACGGGGGCTGTTCAGGGATCAACCGCGGTTCTGGATGCGATCCTGGCATCGGCCACAGGTGCCACGGTTGATGCCGAAAGGATGATCGCAATCGACGGCGATGACGTGGGCATTCAGATGGGTGATGTTTTGCCCACGGTTACGGTTTCCGCGCTGGATGTGTTGATGTCATCTGTCGATGTGATCACCGCGAACCACTTTATCGAAACCCCGCTTGATCTGGGTATTCCAAATCTGACCTCTACCAATTTGCAACTGATTGTGGGGGAACGCCCGGCCTGGATCACATTTGCCGAACAGGGCGCCACAGCCCACACCGCGCAGGTACGTCTGAAGTTGGACCTGACATTTGATACCAATATCCTGTCCGGCATTTCGACGACGCTGAACATCGTTTCGGTCGAACTGCCGGTCTATCTGGAAATCGCCAGCGCAACGGCAACCCTGACAGGGCTGGATTGCGGGGCAGGCGACACTGAGCCGCTGGCCACCTTTGACACCGGCACCGACCCGCTGACGGGGGTGACAGGCACACATGTGGCCGAACTGTTCCTGGGCAACTTTCCCGCCCCCACGTTCGAGGACAAAACCACACCGCTGGATCAGAACGACTTGACAGACGCCAAGCTGCTGGGGCTGAACATCGGCGTCACAAGCCTGCTGGGCCTTCCAATCAATCTTGGCACGGATGTTATGGTGAAATCCCATGCATCCGTCGGCGTGTCCGAAGTGTCTGAAACAACCTTCACCCGTGTCGAAGAAGGCACGACCAAGACCTATGGTTCCGGGGGGCTGCTGACGTCGGCTGTAAGCACGCTTGTGGCCAATGCCCAGATACGTCTGGCCCCCAAAGAGGGCGTGATCAATTTGCTGCTGGGCAATGTTGTCACTGCACTGGACAGTGCGCTTTCCCTTGTCACGAACCTGCTGACCCCCGTCCTGTCTGCTGTTCTGTTGCCGGTTGACGGCCTGCTCGACTCTGTACTCAAGACACTTGGCATCGGTGTCGGCGAGGCGGACCTGACCCTTCACAAAGCCCACTGCGGGCGGATCGTACTGGTTCGATGACCGCGCTGCCTGTATACTTTCCTACATATTCCGAACGGAGCCTAAATTGACCTCTCTGCTTTCCCACATCCGTTGCGTCTGTTTGCTGGTTGCCGTTGTCAGCCTCTCCGCCTGTTCTGTGCCGACCGCTCAGGAAGGCAATCCGAACGACCGCCCCGAGGCCGTTTCCAGCACGCTGCGTCTGGCCCAGGCCACGGCAGAATCGGGCGATCACGTGAATGCGGCGCGGCTGTACGAAAAGGTACTGGCGAGTGACCCGGATTCCGTGGCCGCGCTGAAAGGGGCAGGGGACAGTTATTCGCGGATGGGTCAGCACGGGCGCGCCGAAACCGTGTTGCTGCGCGCGCACGAACTGGCGCCCGGCAATGACGACGTGTTGAACATTCTCGGCCGGGTAAGCCTGTCGCAAAAACGCCCCGACGAAGCGGTCAAGTATTACGACAAGGCATTGCGCATTAACGGCAAGAACATCTCGGCCATCACTGGCAAGGGCGTTGCCCTTGATACAATGTCCCAACACCTCAAAGCGCAAAAGGTCTATCAGGACGGCCTGTCGATCTATCCCACCAACTTCATCCTGCGCAGCAACTACGCGCTGTCCCTCGCTTTGACGAACAACTCGGCCAAGGCGATCAGCATTCTTCAGGAGCTGGTGCGCGACCCGAACGCCGCCCCCCATGTCCGCGATAACCTGGCGCTGGTTTACGGTCTGGCCGGTCTTGAAAACGAGGCCCGGGCGACACTCTCGCTGGATATGAACGCGCAGGAAATCGAAGAGAACATCGCGATCTACGGCGCGTTGCGCCGGATGATGCTGGACGGCAACCCCATCGGATCGCTGGTATTCGCCTGAGACAGATTGGCCAGTCTGCGCTGCCTGCGTGTCAGTGAGATTTTAGGAGTGGGCCAGTTTTCGTGATGTGTTGAATTTACGAGGCGTTGACCCATTTCTGAAACGGCCAGCTCCTGTCCCAGCGCCGCGGTGAAACTACCCCTGCCGATCCGGCTCGATCTGGCCCCGGCGCGCCATCATGCGCGCCACAATCCAGACCGTCAGCGCCCATGCCGCGCCAAGTGACCAGCCTGCCAGAACGTCAGACGGCCAATGGACACCCAGGTAGACGCGACTGATGCCGACCAAGATGGCGATGAACGCAGCGGTCACGATATAAAACGCCCTTATGCTGGTCTTTTTCTCTGCCCGCGCCAAAATCACGGCCAGCGTCAAATAGGTGACCGCGGCCATCATCGAATGCCCCGAGGGGAAAGACGCGGTTGCCACATCGACACCATGCGGCACAAGATCGGGACGTGGCCGCGAAAAACTGGATTTCATCAGATGTGACAGCATCTGCCCCCCAAGGATCGCGACGCCAAGGAACATCGCTGTGGCACGCTGGCGCTGCAAGATCAGAAAGATCAGCACCAGGGCCGTTATGAGCGTCAGAACCGTAACACCCCCAAGCGCCGTGATATCGCGCATTGCGATTTCCAGACCGCGTCCCCCGATCGGGTTTGCCGTATCGCCCGGCGTGCGCAGCGCCAGCAGAACCGCCTGATCAAAGGCATGCAAATCACCCTCCAGCATCTCGGCGGCGAGGGCGACAAAGGCCCAGAGTGCTGCACCGATGACCAGAATGACGATCAAGGTGGCGGCTTCAACCCGGCGGAACAGAACTGCAATCGCTGCTGGAAATGGCATCGGACCTCGCCTTTAACGGGATTTGCGGTGGAAACGTGACCTCTTAACCTAGCCGGCCGACCTGATCCGGCAAGGTAAGGAGCGCCAGAAATCTGAACCGCCCCGGGTTTGTCGCAGACCGTCAACGTAAGTAGGGATGATGGTCACCGACAAAAAAGCAAAATGGCAAATCGCCACTCTGACGGCGGGCGTGGTCGTGACGGACTTGTCCCTTAATGCTCCCTTCCATTTCGAAGAAAGGACCGCACCGTCAAGCCGTGGGAACAAACACCTAGCGTGCGCCGCTCGGCAGACTGATGCGGCACGCTTCGCGGCGGAAAAAGAAGGCCTTAGAAAGTGCCTTTTCAACCGGTCGAAAATGCGGATAAAACGGGACGTTGTCACATGAAATGGCTGGAAAAATGTCACACGACCTACGGCCTTCTGAACAATCCTTGCCGGTGATCGGCACCGGCTTGATGGCGCGTCATATTTCTGCGTTCGATTGGCGCACGACGCCGTTGGGCCCAATCCAGACCTGGCCGGTATCGCTGCTTTCAGCGGTGCGCATAATGCTTGGCCAACAGCATGCGTCCTGCATTTTCTGGGGTCCGGACATGACGCTGCTTTACAACGACGCATATGCCCCCATCCTCGGGGCGCGCCAGTCCGATGCGCTTGGCAAACCTGCCAAAGTGGTGTGGCCGGACGTTTGGGAAGATATCCTGCCATTCGTCGAAAAGGCACTGGACGGTGAGGGGACATTTTTCAAGGAACTGCCGCTCACCATGACGCGAAATGGCTATGATGAGCAAACCTATTGGACATTTTCCTACAGCCCGCTTCACGACGATGACGGTACGATTTGCGGGATGATCAATGTTGCTCTCGACGAAACCCAGAATGTCGAGGGACGGGCGCTTCAGGATGCTATGCGGACAGAGTTGTCCCATCGCATGAAGAACATGCTTGCTGTTACATCCTCTGTCGTCTCGTCCAGCCTGCGCGCTTCGCCGGACCTGAAGCACGCGCGTGAAACCGTGGCGGCGCGGATCAGGGCGCTTGGAGAGGCCCAACAATTGCTGCAAGCGGACGCGGCGATTCACATTACCGAGGTGATCAATCGTTCCCTGACTGCGCACCTGGATCACGACGAGCGGCTCTCTCTCACGGGTCCGCCGATTGTTTTGGCACCGGATCAAGCCCTTGGCCTGTCGCTGATCCTGTTCGAACTGGCAACCAACGCGCTCAAATATGGTGCCCTGTCCCTGCAAGAAGGTCGCGTCAGCATCTGCTGGAACTGCGCGGACGACGGACAATTCACGCTTGATTGGCAGGAGAGCGGCGGACCAACCGTCAGCCCGCCGTCTTCGCGCGGGTTTGGCTCTCAACTGCTTCATCAGGTTGGACCGGGCTATTTCTTTGGCGCCGGAAACATCGAATATTGTCCTGAGGGTGTGAGCTATCGCCTGCGCGGCAAGATTTAAGGTCCGCGCGGGCGCGGACCTAAGGCGGGTAACGATGTGCCATTTTGCACTTTGTCGAAGACCATCATCCCTACTTAAATTTGATGGTCTCCGACAAACCCGGGGCGATTCACACTGTGCGAGCACCCGATGCGGAAGCGGTATGCACGCCCGCATCTGTCACACCACGGGCCAAATATAGGCGAAGCATTCAGGGCCGCATTACCGTTAAATCAAGTTACGCCGCCTTAATCACTTGCCGCACGTGTAATGTTAATCAGCGACGGCACAAGCTGCGCCACGGCGCGGTTCCATTTGGTGATGGGCTGTTGCGCGATAAAGACGATGTCGTCGGGGCGCAGTTCGAAACGGGTGCTTAGCGCGTAGTTGGCCGCATTGCGGGTGTCGAGGTGCCAGGCGGTGACTGCGCCGAACTCGCGCGGGTCCGAAGAGGCGCGCAGGACATAGATCTGCGAGACGTCGCCGGTTTCAACCGTCACGCCGCTGGCTTCGGAGAACATGGCATCGGCCAGGTTGGCTTTGCGGTCATAAGGCAGCGCAAAGCGTGATTGCTTGCCGACTTCACCGGTCAAGTAAACATAATCACGATTATCGGCGCCAAGGTCGATCCGGCTTTGGTAGTTGGTGCGCGCCTCGTTCAGCTCGCTGCGGCGCAGGTCCACTTCGAGTTGCAATTCGTTCAGGGCCGCCGCGCGGGCCTGTTGGCGTGCGCCAACAAGGGTGATTTGCTGTTCAAAATAGCTTTGCGCCTGCCCCAGTTCGTATTCGGTATCCACGAACACCGCATCGCCGTCGATCAGACGGGTGCGCAGCAGGTCGGGGCGTTCATAAAGGGTGGTCAGCGGGATCTGGTACAGCGTGCCATCGCGGTAGATACGCACCGAGGCAAAATCCTGATCCTCGACCGAAACACCGCCCGCAGCGGCCAGCGCATCGCCCAGATACAGCGGGGTCAGCGAAACCGGCACCACGCCAGGGGTGCCCACGGCGCCGCCGATCGACACCTTGCGCGAGTTGAATTCGGCGATTTCCAGGCTGAAGGTCGGGTCAAACTGGTTCTCTACCAGTTTCTGGAACAGCGCCGCCTCGGCGTCTTCGATGGTCAGCCCGGCAATGCGCACGCGACCGACGTTGGGAATGTTGATCGAACCGTCATCCTGCACGGTATACCCTTGGCGGGCGTTCTGGGCGGCCAGAAGGCCGGAAAGCTGTTCAACCGTCGATCCGGTGCTGGGCGTGGACAACAGGACAACATCACCGACGCCAATTTCATAAGCGCCCGGATTGGCCGCTGGTGGCGCCCGCAGGGCCAATGCACCGGGGCGCGATTCAAGGTCGAACGTCGGTTCGGGCAACGCACCGGCCCCGCGCAGACCAGAGCCGCCGCCTGCTGTCATCGAAAACACAGCGGGCAATGTCTTGGGTTCGAAGGGTGCGCGGTTGGCCTGCACCACGGTTTCGGCGGTCAATGGCACGACACGGACGTTGGTGCCATCACCCACCCCCGGCACCACCGACGACGTCCGATAGACCGCGCCACAGCCCGCAACGGCGGTCAGTGCCACCAGCATGATAAGTTTTTTCAACACCCCAGTCTCCTTATTGCTTTGTGCGGTCCCTATTCGACAACCCGTGTCGACAGCGCCCCAACAAACGGCCCAGCCCATTGTCGGGACTGTACGATGCGGCGCGTTTCGGGCGTGACCCAATAGATATTTGTAAATTCCTGATCCAGGCTGCGACAGTTTTCGCGCATCTGGACGGTTTGCACGGTCTTGCTGCGAAGCGCAACTTCGCTTTGCTTGCCGACCGTGAAAAGGCAGCGATAGGTGCGTGTTTCTGCCTGATCATTGCCATCGAGATAGGTGTGAAACCGGTCTGAATAGCCGGATGTCAGCCCGCGCACATGGCTCAGCGGCTGGCTGAGCTCCGAGGCAAGCAACCCCTCGCCCAGACCACGCGTGCCATGCAGCATACCGTTTTGCAGGATAATCTGCACACCGTCGGGGGACAGCCAGTAGTCGAAACCGCCATCGCGCCGTTCCAGCAGCAGCGTGCCGCCCTCCTGACGTTCGACAAAGCCGATCTGCAAAGCGGGTGCCTCGGCTTTGAGCAGCGCGGTAAAACGCGGAACGAATTCGCTGCCGCGCAGTCCACCCAAAGCCTGGTCAAAGAGAGAATCGTTTTCCTGCGAGGTGCCACAGCCGATCAGCAGGGCGAGAACGGGGATCAGGAACCAGGATTTCATCGGTAAAAGCGCCCCCAACCGTCGCTCAGCTTGTCCGCGCGATAGTCACGCACCACGTTATAAAGCCGGTTGTCCACGTTCAGGCGCGCGCCGCCGTCCCGGGTCACGGGCCGAATGGTCCGGTCCACGGTTTTGCGCGACGGCTTACCGGTGAGCCAGGACAGCGGTATACTGACCTTGATGCCCTTGTCGAACGAGCCTTCGCCGAAATCGTCAAAGGACACGTCGGTCAGCGTGAAATAAGCGCCAATCTTGAACCCGTTGTTGAATTCCCGGTCCACGGAAAAGGTCGCCCCCCAATCCTTGGCCAGATAGCGCCCGACGTCCACCTGCGTGGTGAACCCGTTGCCCAGATCGTAATAGGCCGAGGCATGGCCCGTCAGCACATCGTAATCCTGGAACCCAAACAGCATGTCGAAATCACGCTGTTTGGCATAGTTGACCTCCATCCCCAGAGCCAGACGGCTGGCGACCGGGAACCACAAAAGCTCGCCCGAGACGCCGCCGTACATGTCTTCCAGATAGCCCACGGTGACGCGCCCGAACAGATCCTGGCCGGGGCGGAACATGTATTCGGCAGTCAGCCTGTTGATCTCAAACTCTGATTCAATGGCGTAAAGCGCAGCGTCAGAGCGCACACGCTGGATGACCGAGTTGGACCGCCGCGTGGCCTCGTCGATGTTGCCGACCAGCGGATAACGGAAGGTGCCCGCGAAGGTCAGGCCGGGGCTGGGGCGATAGGCCGCCGTCAGTTCGGCCCCCACGTCATAGCGCACCGGGCTGTCGGGATCGAAGAGGGAAAGGGCAAGGTAGGGGCCAAGCCCGAAAGTGAACTTCGGAAAGGCATCGGGAAGCTCGCCCGCACGTCCGTCGGGCACGGCATCGGTGATGCGCGACCGCGCCAAAGTGGTCCAGGCGCCATCGTAATCTGTCTGAAGTTCCTCGATGTCGCTGCGCGCGACGGTGATTGTGCTGATGGCCACGCCATTGGTCTGGAATGTGATGTCGAACACCTCGACATCCGCAGGCAGGGCCACCGCCATCGCCCGCGCCGCACGGCCAGCCGCCTGTGCTTCGATGTCCCAGCGGTTGTTCTGCAACCGCACCTGCGCACGCCGACCGTTCACGGTGAACGCCTGAAGCTCCATGCCCTCCTGGGCCAAAAGCGCCTCTAGCGTCCGGTCTGCCTGTGCCTTGGCGTCCGGCTGGCGCAGGTCGTAGCCTGACAACACCGCCTGGCTGCGCGGCACCAATGGCACCGGCGCGGCATCCATGCCCCCCGGCGCGCGGCGCTTGGCCGGGTTCAGCACTAGGCTGTATTGAAAGCCGATCTCGGACCCGCCAATGACAAACGCGCGCAGGTTCGACCCGCTGGGGTATGTGTAGTTCATGCCGACGTTGATGGGGGTCTTGATGTCGATGACGCCAACGCGGGATTCACGGTCATAAGCATCCGAAGAATACTCAAGCTGAAAGCTGAGCCTGTCCGTCGCCTGATACTCAACCCCGGCGAAAAGCGCAGCAGGACCGCGAAACCACGAGCCAAAGTCCAGCTGCCCGGTGTCGCCTCCGGCAGCCGCGTTCGGCCGGTTCTCGAAACGATCCGAAAACACGCCAAGCGGGTTGGAAAACGACCCGCGTTGCGCCAACCGCCCCCACCCCATGCCGCCGGTTACCCGCAGTTTTGAACCGAAAGTTTTGGTCGCAACAAGGTATTCGCCGGAATAAACCCCGGTGCCGCCGAAATCGCGCAATCCCACCGCCAGACCGGGCAGACGAGCGGTTTCATCGCTAATTTGATAGTGCAGGTCGAAACTGCGGTCGAACCGCGTTCCATCCTGAGGGCCACCGGGATCGAAATCATCAAGGATCGCATACCGGAACGTCCCATAGACACGCGGCAGCACCTGAAACATCAACGTATTCCGGCTGACCTTGCCAAAATGGCTGGTCGTGATCCCCACATAGCCGTCCGGAAGCACCTGCGCCGTCGGCATGTCGATCAGACCCGGTGTGCCATATGTCGACAACGTCTGTGCCTGAACAGCGCCGCCCCACCCAAGCGCCACAATAATTGCGCAGATCAATCTATTGCCGTAGTGCATCAAAACAAAGCCACCCAAATGTTTCAAACCGCATAACAGGCCCGTGACAGGACTTCACATCACCGGCGGAAACGCATAGCAATTAGTCCCGCACTGCGGTCCCAATGCAACACTTTCAGGATGAATGCGCCAAAATGCTGGGCAGTTGGATCAAGGGGCTTATCACGCCCAAAGCCCCCTTCGCGCCCCCCGCGCCCGAGGCACCCTTTGTCGCACTTGGCGATCTGCACGGGCGCGCCGACCTGTTGGAGCGCGCATTGGCCAAGGTGCCCGATTGCCAGATCGTCTGTGTCGGCGACTACATCGACCGCGGCGACCACAGCGCCGAGGTTCTGGCCATGCTACAGGCCCGGCCCGACATCATCTGCCTGTCCGGCAACCACGAAGAAATGATGTTGGGGTTCCTCGATAACCCGCAAAAATTCGGCCCCCGCTGGCTGCGCTACGGCGGGCTTCAGACATTGGCCAGCTTCGGCGTCGCCGGCGCCAGCGAGGGTAGCAACGGGGCCGAGCTTGTCAAACTGGCCAAGGCGCTTGGCACCGCGATCGGCCCTGACCTGATCCAATGGCTGCGCGACCGCCCGACCTTTTGGCAATCCGGCAACGTTGCAGTGGTTCATGCGGGCGCCGATCCAAAGCTGCCTATGCCCGCGCAAACCACCCAGACCCTGCACTGGGGCCACGCGGATTTTGATCGCGTCGACCGCCAGGACGACATCTGGGTGCTGCATGGCCACACCATCGTCGACGCCCCCTCCGCCGACCGCGGCCGCATCTCGATCGACACCGGCGCCTACGCCACCGGCCGCCTGACTGCGGCGCTGGTTTCTGAGGACGGCGTGGAGTTTGAGGCGGTTTGACCCCTTGGGTGCTGAATCCCGGTGTTGTCAAAAGCGCATGTTTCCAACAGATAGCCGCGCGGGCCGTGTCGCCTGACAAGATGTCCCCCGGAAATTGACGAATCTGCGACCTGTGTGCCTGTCGTTCAGGTTCTCACCCCGCACGTCACGACGGGACCACCGGAACCAAGGCCCCTGCCTCGATCAAATCGCCCGCACCTCTGCGCTGAACCTCGCCCACCACTTCGGCCAGCGCCAGCGCACTCTTACGCCAGTTATACAGCGCCGCCTGCCTGTGTCCGGCATGGATCATTGCAGCACGCACACCGCTCTCCATTCGTGCGAACCTGATCAACGCGGCGCGCATGTCATCGCCACTACGCGGATCGAACCACAGCGGGGCATCGCCCAGCACCTCGGGCATCGCGCCGCTGTGGGCGCACAGGACCGGCGCGCCCAGGCGCATCGCTTCCAACGGCGGAATGCCAAAACCTTCGTGCAGCGCGGCAAAGACGAAACCGGCAGCCCCCTCATACAGCCCGCGCAGATCAGTATCGGGCACCCGTCCCAGCATCTTGACCCGCGTGCCCGGCCCCGCGGTGTCGGCGACAATCCCCGGCACGCCGCCGCCCACCAACGCCAGCGGTGGCACCTGATCGCCGCATTCGGCATGGGCGGCGATCAGGCGGCACAGGTTCTTGTTGGGGCTGCGGTTGCCCACGCTCAGCAGATAGCCCCCCGGCGTCAGGCCATAGCGCGCGGGCACGTCACGTCCCGCAGGCAGGTCCAGCACGTGATCGGCGCTGTTAGAGACAATGCGAAACCCTGCGGCATCCACGCCCAGATGTCGCGCGATGGCCTGTGCGGAATGGCGGCTGACCGTCATCAGCGCCGCCGCGCGCCGGGCCAGACGGGGCCGCAAGACGCGGTGCAGCATCCGGTAGCGCCACCCATAGGCCTGCGGGAACTCCCACAGGTTGGCGTCATGCAGGCACAGCACATGGGCGCGGTGACGCAGCGGGCCGGAATTGCCCAGGCTGATCAGCACGCCGTCGCGGCTGGCCCGCCACAGCGCGCCCTGTTCCCACAGATGGCCACGCCCGCCGCCGATCACGCGGGGGCGCAACACCTGCCAGTCGGGCATCGGGGCCGCGTGCGGCAGCAGCACCTCGATAGGGCCAAGCTGATGTTGCGGGCGCTGCGACCGGGCCAGCTCGGCGTCCAGCGCGCGGGTGATCTCGCGGGCATAGCGCTGCACACCCGACAGCGGCTGTGTCAGGAAACGGCCGTTGATATAGGTGGTCATGCGGGCTCCAGTCCGGCCAACGCCGGGCGGCCCACGGGACGGCGCACCGGCAACCCATAAAGCGACGTCGTCCGTGCCCCCAGCGCATCCAGCGCCCAGGCGCTGACATCGGTGGCCTGCGCGCCCGCGCGCAGACGGTTCAGGCGGGCGTCATCGCGCAACAGCGCCGACATCTGCCGCACCACGCCGCGCATGTCGTCGGCATCCACGATCAGACCGTTGCGATCATGGTCGATCACCTCGTCGATCCCCGGAAGCTGCTGCACCACCATCGGGCAGCCCGCCGCGACCGACTGCACCGCCACGCGCGGCAATCCTTCGCGGGCCGAGGTCAGCACCGACAGATCGGCCAGCGCAAACAGCGCCTCGGGGTCCGGGCGGTGGCCGCAGAATACCACCGTCTTATCCAGCCCAAGCCCGCGCACCGCCGCGCGCACCCGTGCCTCTTCGGGGCCCGCGCCGGCCAACAACAGTTTCAGATCAGGCATCGTGTGGGCCACGCGGGCAAAGGCGCGCAAAAAGGCAACGTGGCGCTTGCGCGGCTCGAATGCGGCCATCATCAGCGCCACACGCGGCCGCGCATTGCCGCTTTGAACCCCCAGCAACGCGCGCCAGTCCGCAGGCAACGCCGGGTTGCGGAACCGTTCGATGTCCATGCCCGAGCGCACGCAATGCACCCGACCGCGCCGCGTGATGCCCGCTGCCACATACGACCGCCCCACCGCTTCGGACACGCCGATAAACACATCCGTTTGCCGCGACACCAGACGTTCCGCCGCGATATACAGCGCGCGTTTGGCCGGGCTGACGCCCTCGAACGGGACGATGTGAATGCCATGGCCCACCACCGCATCGGGCACGGCGCGCGCCGCCAGCCGTCCCAGAACGCCTGCCTTGCTTTGATGGGTGTGGATCACGTCCGGCCCAAGGCTGCGGTACACCTGTCGCAACCGTTTGACCGCGCGAAAATCCTGCAAGGGATGCACCGGATGCACCATCTCGGGCAGCGCGATCCGCATGAGGCCGGGCGGCAGATGGGTGTCCCAATAGGGATCGGGGCCCGCGCCGTGGATCAACACCACGTCATGGCCCTGGGCGATCTGCCAACGGCAGGTGTCCAAGGTGTTTTCTTCGGATCCGGCCCGCAAGAGCCGTGTCACAAGGTGAATGATACGCATGTGGTCTCCTCGAAAGTCAGTGCCCCACCACCGGTCCCTCGAGGTTAACCATCAGGTCAAAATTGTTACCAAAACCCTAACCCGAAACATTTTTCTGAATTGCCTTAAATTGGCGTGATCAATCTGACCGTCGGATAATAGCGCCTGTAACGCCCGAGATCCCGCGTCAGCAAAGGCGTCTGCGCCACCGCCGCATGGGCGCCGATAAAGAAATCGGGCAGGACACCGCTGCGCGTGCCGCCAGCCTTGCGGTACTGGCGAAACACCTTGCCCGCCAGAAACAGCGCCGCCGCCGGTATCGCCACATGCTTTAGCCCGATACCATTTACAAAGGCGTCCAATGCCTCCTTGGTCTCATAGCGCACCGAAAGCTCGGCATAGATCACGTCGTTGATCAGCAGCGGTCCGGTCAGCGACGCAGCCTCAAGCTGGGCAATCGACCAGTCGGCAAACCTCGGGTCGTCCGTCGCCAGATCCAGCAGGACATTGGTGTCTATCAGGGTCAATCATCCGGTCCCGCGGGCACATCACGGGTCAGCGCCATGATCGCGTCGGTGTCCATCCCCGCCCCGGCATGGCCGCGAAAGCGGGCAAAGCTGCTTTGCTCCGGTGCGGCCTCTTGCGGCACCAGCTCGACCCGGCCATCGGCTGTGCGGCGAAAGCTGACCTTGCTGCCCGCATGCAGGCCCAGCAGGTCGCGCAGCGCCTTGGGAATGGTCACCTGACCCTTGGATGTCACGGTTGTTTGCATGGGTGCCTCCCGTTGGTAAGGAATGATATTTCTAAGGTATTACTTTCGAGTGTTGCTTTCAAGCGTCACGGGGCCAGCCGGCGTTAATCCCGCGTTAACCACCCCGTGCAATCCTTTCCAAAGGACTAACGCGCGGGGCATCCCCCGCCTGACTTGCGCAAGGGAACCCATGGCCCGGATCATCTACATCCACGTGCCAAAATGCGGCGGCTCCAGCTTTGGTGCGGCGCTGCGGTTGCGGCACCTGATGTCACAGACAACGATTGCGCTGGGTCAGGGCGATCAGGCACTGCGGGGCGAGGTGCGCATATTGGACGACTACGCCCGCCGGCGGGATCAGTTGCACGCCGAGGTCGGGCGCGGGGTGCGGATGATCGCGGGCCATGTGCAATATGATGCGGACCTGCACGACGGTCCCGCGCGGGGATATGCCTTTGTCACGCTGCTGCGCGATCCGGTGGCGCGTTTCGTGTCGCATTACAACTACCTGCAACGCCGTCATCCGTCGCCTGTCCGTCCCCCAACGCTGGCGGGGTTTCTGGACACGCCCGACGCCCTGCGCATCGCGTCGCAATACCTGTTCTATTTCGCCGGACACAGCCAGACCGCAGGCCGCGATCCCGCCCCGCTGATTGCCCGCGCCGTGGCGGCATTGGAACGCTTTGACGTGGTCGGCGATCTGGCGCGGCCAGACGCCTTTGCCGCCGATCTGCAACGGCTGATCCGCACGCCCCTGCCGCGCTGGAAACGCAACGCCGCCCCCGCACCGACGCACATCCCCGACAGCCTGCGCGCGCGCATCGAACAGCTGTGCGCGCCGGATATCGCCGTGTATCGCGCCCTGCACCCGCGCCGTGCCGCCGCATGAGGCATGCGCTGTCCCCCCTGACGCTGCTGCTGCTGTGCTGGGGGCTGTCCGGCGCGGCCATGGCGGTGACCCTGGCGCAACTGCACCGTCTGGATCTGGTGCAAACCTTTATGTTGCGTGAACACCTTGACCCTTCGGTTTTTGGCGGTGCCGGGCTGGCGTGGCTGCTGCTGGCGCTGCTGGTCTATGCGGTGGGCGACACTGCCGGCCGCTTTTCCCGGCGCAGGCCGGTCCCCTCTGGCGGCCACCTGAATCCGACCCGCGCGGCCCACCTGACCTTTGCGCTGAACATGGTGCTGCTGGGGGTCACGGCCTTGTGGATTGTCACCGCTGCGGCCAAGGCGGGCGGGCTGATCAACCTGGCCGCGGCCGCCTATATCGACAGCCTGACCACCCGCGACATCCTGTTGGAAAACAAGCTGTTCACTGGCATGCGCCTGTTCTACGCCGCCCTGCCTGCAACCGCCTGCATGGCCGCCGCGCTGCTGGCCCTTGGCACCCTGCCGCGACGCGCGCGGGTGATGATGGTGGCAACGCTGGTCTGCAACACGCTGGCGCTGTTTGTCCTGCCCATAGTGATGAGCCAGCGGCTGCTTTTGCTACAACTGCTGCTCTCTGCCTATATCGTGGCCTGCCTCGTGCGCGGGCGGCTGCTGGGCTTTGGCTGGATGGTGCTGGCGGTGGGGCTGTTCCTGGGCCTGTGGCTGGCGCGCGAGGCGATCACCAACCCGATGTTCAACCGCTCGGCGCTCGACATCGGGCTGCAAAAACTGGCGTTTTACGTGGTCAATGACATGTGGAACGCCTTTGCCCCGCTGATGGTCAACATTCCCCACACTTGGGGCGGGCTGAATTTCGAGGGGGTGATGTTCCTGACCTTCACCGACGGCTATTTCGCCAGATTGCTGACCCCGCGCACCGACGCGCTGGACGCGGTGCTGGGCGGGGGCGAATTTCCCTTTCTGACGGCGGCTTATGTGGATTTCGGTCCGGTGCTGGGGGCGCTGTTCATCGCGGTGGTGGCCTTTGTCATCCGACGTGTCTTTATCGCCGCGCGCCGGTCGCTTGGCTTTGCGGTGGTCTATGCCCAGATCGGGGCCGCGTTGCTGTTTTCCAGCCACTCGGTCTATTTCACGCATCAGAATTTCTTGTTTTCGCTGGCCCTGATCGCATTGGTCGTGCTGCTGTCGATGCGCCGCCGCAGTGCCCCGCTTGGGCAGCCGGCCGCGCTGCCGCTGTTCCGGTCGCGCCGCAAACCGGCGCAGCAACCGCCGCCCCTGCCCGACAGCGTCATGCGGCATATGGCGGTCTTTGCCACCCAACGCCGCCACGCGGCCCCTGTGCCGGAGCGTCACGATGAACCCGCATAGGCTCCTTGGTCTTCAGGCGCTGCGCGGGGTCGCCGCCGTCATGGTGCTGATCGGCCATGTGCTGGCCGAGGCGGAACATTACTTTGCCCTGCAACTGCCCGGTGACGCGGTGCCCTGGACACGCGGCGTCGATATTTTCTTTGTGATTTCCGGTTTTGTCATCACCCTGTCGGCCAGCCGCTATGCCGGCCAGCCGGGGGCCTTTCTGTGGCGGCGTATCCTGCGGGTTGTGCCGCTGTATTACCTGTTCACCACGCTGATGGTCGCCGCGCTGCTGGTCCTGCCCGGCGGGGCCAAGGATACGACCCTGGACCCCGCCCAGATCCTCAGCTCTTACGGGTTCTTCCCCTATGCCCGCGCCGATGGCCGCATCGCACCGGTTCTGTCGCTGGGCTGGACCCTGAATTACGAGATGTTCTTTTACGCGCTGATGGCGCTGTGCCTTGCCCTGCCCCGCCCGCTGGTCACGGTGGCGGGGATGCTGATGGCGCTGGCGCTGCTGGGCCTTGTGGTCGGGTTCACCACAGCTCAATTCACCTTCTGGACCAATCCGCTGATCCTTGAATTCCTCTTTGGCATTGCGCTCGCCCGTTTGTGGCAGCGCGGCTGGTCCCGCCCTGATATGGCGCTCAGCATCGCGGCACTGGTGATGGGCTTTGCCCTGCTCATCGCGCTTGACCCGACCCCCCTGCCCCGTTTCATCGCCGCGGGCCTGCCTGCTGCGCTGATCGTGGCGGGCGGCACCCTGTTTTGCCCGCAGCGCCCCTTGCCCGGTCAGCTTTTGGGCGATGCGTCCTATGCACTGTATCTGTCGCACCGCTTTGCCCTGCGGGCCGCGACGCTGGTGTTGCTGCCGCTGCTGCCGGCCACGGCGCTAGGCGCGTGGGTCTATGTGGTGACCGTCTGCGCGCTGGCAGTGGCCGTCGGCATCCTCACCCATATCGCGATTGAACGCCCCCTGATGCGCGGATTCAGCCGCCGCAAACAGGCGGCCCCGGCATGAGCACGCGGGGATGGTCCTTTGTCCTGCAATGGTCCCGCGTGGGCATCAACGCGGCCCTGTTCCTGATCGCCACGCGGTTTCTGACGCTGGCCGAAATCGGCGCCTTTGCCACCGCATTTGCCCCGATCCGTATGACCCAGGGGCTGCACAAGGCGGGGATCTGCGAAAGCGTCATCATCCTTGGCCGCAGCCAGCGCAGGCAGGATGCGCTGTTTGCGCTGTCGGTGGGCGCGGGGTTGATCGTCACGCTGGTCCTCGGGGCCATCGCCGTGCTGGCCCAAGCGCCGCTGCTTCTTGCGCTTAGCATGATCCCCCTGATCCACAGCATCGGCGCGGTGTCCGAGGGCATCCTGCGCCAGTCTTTGCGTCTGCGCGCGCTTGCCTTGCGGACGCTGGCCAGCCAGTCCGCCGCCGCCGCCCTCGCCCTGTGGATGCTGTTGCACGGGGCGGAGGCCTGGGCACTGGTGGGCTTTGCCATTGCCAATGCGGCACTGACGGCGGGTCTGTCCCTTAACCTCGCCCGCTGGCGGCCCGCCACCCTGCCCGCTTGGCGGTATCAGGCTCTGATATGGCCCAAAACCGCCCAGATCGCGGCGCGGGATTTCCTCACCGCCGCCCTGATCCCGCTGACACAACTCGCCGTCGGCCTTGCCCTTGGCCTGCCCGCCGCCGGCGCGTTTCAGATCGCCACCCGCGTGCTGTCCTTGATCGACGCGCTTACGCTGGCACCGTTGCGGTTCATCGCCCTGCCGCAACTGCGCGGCCCCCACTTCCGCCGCGCCCTTGCCGATCACCTGCGGCTGTCGGCCAGCCTTGCTGTCTGGATCTGGGCCGGCACCTGTGTCGCCGCACCGCAGATCCTTGCCCTGCTGATCGGACCGGACCACGCCGCCACCACCGCGCCGGTCCTTATCGGCCTTGGCGGGTTTGGCCTGCTCTCGGCGCTGACGATGCCGATCCATCAGGCGCTGACCGCGCAGGGTCACACCGGCCTGATGCTGAAACGCGCCGCCATGCTCATTGCCTTGGGGGCGCTCTGCACCCTGCCCGCGCTGGCATTCTCTGCCACAAGCGTCGCCGTCGCCCTCAGCAGCGCGGCCTTGCTCACCACACTGTGGCACCTCACCCGCGCGCTGCCGCGCCTTGGCCTCGGCCTGCGCGACCTTAGCCCACTTTGCGCGCCCCTTTTCGCCGGCACGCTGATGCTGGGCGCCTTCGCGCTTACCCCGCCCCTGCCCCTGTTCATCGAAATCGCCCTGGGCAGCACGCTTTATATCGCCATCCTCCTGCCCCCCATCAAAAGAAGCCCCGCATGAAACGCGCCGTCCTGATCACAGGCCACTTTCCCCACCAACACCGCCGCCCCTCGATGCTGTGGGTGTCCGACCATCTGCAAGCGGCAGGCTGGCACATGACGCATATCACGGTCGGCTATAGCTGGCTGTCCGCGCTCTTTGGCGATGTCCGCCTGCGTGCGCTAGACAACCCGCCCCATCGCGGCACCTACCAGCGCAGCCCGACGCTGACGTCGATCTACAGCCTGCCCCCGATCCATCCGGTGAAAACCCGAAACAGCGCCGCGAATCGCCTGTTAGAGACTGCAAATCCCCTGTTCACTAACCACTGGCGCCCCCGTCTGCGCACCCCGCTGGCCCGCGCCGATCTGGTCATATGCGAAAGCGGCCCGCCGGTCCTGCTGGCGCCCATTCTGGCCAAGCAGGCCCCGCAGGCCGCGCGCATCTACCGCGTGTCCGATGACATCCGCCTGTTGAACGCGCCCGATGCGCTGCTGCGCGCGGAACAGGCGCACCATCATTTCACCCGCATCAGCACCGCCAGCCCGCGCATCGCCGCCCGCTTTGCCAGCCACCCCAATGTCACGATCGACCCCGTTGGCATCCCGCACGACCAGATTGATATCCGCACGCCCGATCCCTACCCCACGCCGCGCCGTGGCCCCGTCGCCGTCTGCGCCGGCACGACCCTGATTGATATTCCGGCGCTGATCCGCATCGCACGGCAACGGCCCGACTGGCAGATCCACGTTCTGGGCAGGCTGCGCAGAACGCCCCCCGCGCTGCCCAACATCACCTGGCATGGCGAACAACCCTTTGCCACGACGCTGGCCCATATCGCCCACGCCGACATCGGCCTTGCCCCTTACCGCGACGCACCCGGCGTCGAATACCAAACGACCAATTCCAACCGCATCCTGCTGTATCGTCATCACGGTTTGCCGACTCTGGGCCCCGACCGGCTGTGCGATCCGGCGCTGCCGTCGATCATCGGCTACAACAGCCCCGACGCCCTGACGCGCTGCGAAACCTGGTCCGGCACAGCCGAAGCGGTGCCGGACTGGCTGGATCTGGCGCGGCGGCTGTCTCAGAACGGTGTGACGGACCCTTCGGGCGACACCTCGATCCCGCCCGCGACGACGACGAAGCCGCGGGTGAACACCGTCCCCGCATTCGCCTCAAGCGCATAGTTTTCCGCAGGTCCCTCCGCATCGGCCACGCAATCCTGCAACCACAGGACCGCGTCGTTGGAACATTTGAACGCGACCGAAGTGCCATCAATATCCCGCGCCACCGCGCGGCTGCCTGCCGCCCATGTCCGTGTAGACTGGATCACATGCACCTCGGTCCCGTTGCGCGACAGGCCATAGTCGCCGCCCAACAGGATCGCCCGCACCCCGTCATGGGTGGTGAACCCATTGCACGAGGTCGCGCCGTCGATCCCGTTGCGCCAGCCGGTACAATCCTGCAACAGCACATGCATACCGTCCGCCCCGTCCTCGTGGAACGACCAGCCGTCCTTGGCCCCGTTGGACGCGTCGCAGCCGAAAAACGCCACCAACCCGTCGGTGCGCCGCACCTGAACCGCATCCTTTGGCGCTGTGGGGTTCGACGGCGCGCTGTACCGAAAGGTGCAGTTCACCCCGACAATATTGCGCGCCGCCACCGCATCGAAATGCAGCGCGCCGGTGATCCCGCCTTCGGCATGGACGTTTTCAAGGTAGAAATCCTTGTCATGCGACATGAACCGCGCCCCGTGAAACGACCGGATCACGGCAATATCCTCGGGCCCCGGCGCGCCGCCGATGTTGACATGCACGAGCGATCCGTCCTGCACCCAACTGTCCGGCGTGGCGGCACAGGCCGCCACATCCGCCACCTGTGTCAGCTCGGAATGCAGCCCCTCGGGGGTTTGCACGTCACAGCGAAACACCCGCCGCACCGAGGTTTCCGGCGCGGAAAAGGTGCCGCCCGCATCCGTCCAGACCACCGAAAACGGCCCCGTGCGATACCGCAGCGCCCCGCCCCAGCCGATGACCGCAACCGCCTGTGTGGGTTCGTCATTGCCGTTGCGGGTAAAGGCGGATTCCTCGTAAATCCCCGCCCTGACCAGCACACGATACGGCGCGCCCGTGGCATTGCCCGCGACAAAGGCGGCGTGAATCGTCCGCTTGGCATCGGAAAAATCACCGTCCTGCGCACCCAGCCCGCTGTTGCCGTCATCGCCGGTCGCCCCGTCCACATGCAGCGCGGGCCCGGTCCAGATCGCCGGATCGACCAGATCGCGGGGGTTGATCTCGGCCTGATACCGCCCGCCACTTTGCGAGATGTCGAAATCAAACCGCCCCGTGTCCCAGCCAAAGCCGGCGGGAAAGGGCACCGGAACCCTGCCGCGGTACTGCGGTGTCATTCCCACCGCCAGCCCCAGCATCAAAACAGCCCCTTGATGCCCGCCGCCGTGGTGCCGGTCTCCAGCACACGCCGCACCCGCACCGGATAAATCACCCCGGGCGCCAGGCTGGGCAGGGTCAGCGTGCTGCCGTTTTTCAACACCACCGCCAGATCGCCGGCAGAGCCCACCATGACCGCGCGCGTGACATCGCTCAGGTCCGTGGCATCAGCAGGGGTGATGTCAAAACCGTCGCAGATGGGGCCTGTCAGCCCGTCTTGATAGCTCGTGAAAGAATCGGAAATGGGCATCGCGGCCTCCTTTGAACAATGAGGCCTTAGCATCCGTGGCAGGCGTTAACCGAACCAGAATACACCGTGCGGTGGCCCCGGCAGGCGCTTACCGGTCAAGCAGAAATGCCGTCAGGTTCTGCGCGGCATGCCGCAGGCGGATAACCTCGACGCCCTGCCCGTCCGCGCGGTAAATCACCAGATGCGCGCCCGTCGGATGTATCCGCACCGGCGGCGTGAATTCCACACGTTCGCTGGCCATTTCAGGGAAATCGGCAATCAGGTCAAAAACGGCGAACAGACCATCGGCATAACGATCCGCCTGATCGACACCCCAGTTTGCAGCGCCATGTTGCCAGATGTCCGCAATGTCGGCCTGCGCCGCAGGACGCAGCGACCAACGACCGCTACTTGCCATATTTCGCGCGCATCCCGGCCTTGAACGCCGCACGGTCAAACGGGGCTGCCGGCCCACTCGCCAGCCCTGCATCCACAGCGCCCTGAATTTCTGCGATGGCGTCCTGGCGGGCGTGATCGCGCCGGATCAGGTCGCGCACGTAGTCACTCGAATTGGCATAACGCCCGGATCTGGCCTGTTCCTCGACCCAGGATTTCATCGGATCAGGCAGGGATATATTCATGGTGACCATTGGCGGCTCCTTTATCGTGAAACTATGGCAAAGATTGCCAACAATCAAGGCGCCCCCCCCATCAGACCACAATCGCCACATCTGTGACATCCGCATCCACCGCCTGACAGGCCGCCAGAACCCGCCGGGCCAGATGCGTCTGGACATAGGTGCCGTGAAACCGGCTGGGCGCTTTCAGGGTCAGCCGCCCCCCTGCCCTGCCGACGCGCTCAAGATTGCGCAGCCAGCTGCCGTAAAGGTCCGGTGCCTCGGCGTGCAGGATCGCCTGCGCCAACACCCATTCCGTCCCTGCGCTGACATCGGGTGCGGGCACATCCCCTTTCAGCGGCAACGACACCACCGGCGTCTCCTCGGGCTTGCCGCTCATGCGCAGATCAAAGTCGGGGCCGACATTTGCCCAATCGCTTTCCGTCATGGCCAGCATCCGGTCAAAGTCCATGCCGTATTCCGTCACCCGCCCCCGCGCACCCTGACGCTTGACGACCAGCCAACCAAGGCCGCGCAGCTTGGCCATCTCGCGCTTGACCGTGCGTTCATCCACCGACCACATCCGCGCGATCTCGCGTTGGCCCACGGCCAGCTCGTCACGCGCCCAGTTATAGCGTGCGGTGATCAGCGTGATCAGCCGCAGAACCAACCGTTGGTCATGTTTGTCACGCGCCAGCGCATATGCGCCCAGGGCCGTGATAATATCATATTTGCGCGCAGCGTCGCGTTGACGTGCGGGTTTGACAATGTGCATGGATGCCCTTTCCTGCGCAAAGCGCGCAGGTATACTGTGCCTCGACGTAGGATCTCTTGGCGGACCCTGTGTTGGGTAGAATGGCGACAACGCCTTTCCGGCCTCGTCCCTGATTTGCGTCCAAACATGCGATTCTGTCAAGGGGCAGTTTCTCGGTCCCCCCTTCAAACCCAATCATTCAAAATAGAATTTTTGGTATATAGGTATTGGGGGTCATCCTGGGCGTCCCCCAATGGGCCACTTTTGTCCCCCAATACTTAGCTGGGGGCCAGATGGTGTCCCGCTATATCGTGGGATTATGCGCAGCCCCGCCGTGTTCTTAGATGCGGCCGCGAATCTCTGCCGCAGGATCATGTCCCGCAGGAACACAGATTTCCCGAAATCAGAATATATCACTTTCTTTACGATGCAAGTTCAGCTTAAACCAAGAAAGAACAAGAATTAGCGTTCTGTTTGTTGTTTCGCATCGGTTCCCCGCGGGGAACCCGTGTCTCAACCGGGCAGCAACCGACAATCCGAGGTCTCTATAATGTACACGCACACCGATCTGGCAAAGCTGCAAGCGCAGTCGCTGAAGATGCAGGGGTTCATCCGCAAGCAGACATATTCCCCCGAGCTGGAAAAAACCCTGCGCCGGTTCTCAAGCTGGGAGGTCGCCGAGCTGATCCTCAAGATCAACCCGTCGACCTTTCGCGGACGCCTTGCCGCCGACCCGTCGCTGCCCGAAGGGCTGGTCGAGGAAGACGGCCGCCAGCGGTGGTACACACTGGAAGAGATCAACGAATTGCGGCGCAAGCTGAAGATCAAAGGCAAGTCGCTGATGCCCAAACGCCCCGCGGGCAAGCGGGCGATCCGCGCGGCGATTGCCAACTTCAAGGGCGGTGCCGGCAAATCCACCGTCGCCTTGCATTTCGCCCACGCCGCCGCGCTGGACGGCTACCGTGTGCTGGCCGTTGACTTCGACCCCCAAGCGACGCTCAGCCATTCGATGGGACTGTCCGATGTCTCGGAAGAGGTGACCGTCTGGGGCATCATGGCCCGCGACCTGATCCGCGAGACCGAGCGGATGAACGCCGCCGCCGCCGGTGCCGAAAGCGGCGCCGCCCTGCCCCAGCGCAAACTGCCCGCGTCGGTGACCGGCATGGGGCTGAACGATCTGCGCGTCACCGACTTTATCAAGCCGACCAGCTGGCCCACCATCGACATCATTCCCAGTTGTGCCAACGCCGCCTTTGTCGAATTTGCCAGCGCGCAGTACCGGCACCTGAACCCCGAATGGTCGTTCTTTGCGGCGGTGTCGCGCTATCTGGATCAGATCCCGCCAGACGCCTATGACATGATTATTTTCGACTGCCCCCCTGCCATCGGCTATCAGTCGATGAACGCGGTGTTCGCCGCTGACGTTCTGTATGTCCCCTCGGGCCCCGGCTATTGGGAATATGACAGCACCACCAGTTTCATCGGTCAGCTCTCCGAGGCGCTAGAGGACTTGGGTCGTTTTCGCGGACGGCTGCCGTCGGGCACCAACCCTGACAAAGTGTTTGCCGATATCCGGTTTCTGCTGACCCGGTTCGAGCCGAACAACGATTTGCACCGTGCGATGCAAACAGCATTTGGTCAGGTTTTTAAGTCACACGTTGCCGAGCACCCGATCGAAATGACCCGTGCGGTTGAACAGTCGGGGCGGTTTCTGTCGTCGATCTACGAAATGGATTACCGCCAGATGACCCGCGAAACCTGGCGTCGGGCGCGCATGTCGTTCGACCGCGCCTACGATGAATTCCAAGCCACGCTGGTTGCTGCGTGGGATAAGCTGGAGGATTGATGAATGGCTAAGAAACGCTCTGTCTTTGATATCAACTTTGAACTGGAGGACGAGGAAGACGCCGCAGGGTTCCCCGCGGGGAACCAGCGTGCGCCGGAAACCAAGTCACTTGATGTGTCGGCGCAGCCGCGGATCACCGATCTGTCCGCGCCGCGCCGTGGTCCGATGGCCAGCGCAATTGCCGAAACGGCGGACGCAACGGCCGAGCGCGCCGAAGCCGAAGCCGCCATTCGCGCTGAAAACGACGCCTTGGCGCACGAGCATGTTCGGCTGAAAAAGCTGGGGCTGATCACCGATCTGATCCAGACTGCGGATGTGCTGACGTCGAAACTGACGCGCGACAGGTCGGCCAATTTAGACCCCGAACTGGCCGAACTGAAAGAGTCTATCAAGGCGGTTGGTCTCTCTAATCCGATCCGTGTGGAACAGACTTCGGATGGTTTCGAATTGATCCAGGGCTTTCGCCGTCTGGCCGCTTTCCGCGAGCTGGCCGAGGAAACCGGCGATCCGCGGTACACCCGCATTCCGGCGGCGATGGTTCCCCGCGGGGAACCGTTGGTCGCGTTGTACCGCAAGATGGTCGACGAAAACCTGATCCGCAAAGACCTGTCGTTCGGCGAAATGGCCCAGCTTGCGCTGTCCTATGCCCGCGACGAAAGCATCCCGTCAGGCGAGGCTGTGTCGACGCTCTATGCGTCGGCGCTCAAGCAAAAGCGGACCTACATCCGCCAGTTCGCCCGCGTTCTTGAAGCGTTGGATGGCACCGTGCGCCACCCCGAGGCGATCCCGCGCGCGCTGGGACTGGACGTGTACAAACTGCTGGAGGCCGAGCCGGACAGGGCGGGGGGCATCATGAACGCGTTAATGGACATGCCCGACCGCGACGCCGCCGCCGAGACCCGCGTGCTGCGCGACAGCCTTGTGCCGCAGAAAAAGGCCAAGCCTCTGGTTCAGAAATCAGTGTCGAAAACATCGCTGCGGTTGGGCCGCCCCGAGGGCGAGGCGCGGGTGACCGCATCGGACGGCAAGGTCGAACTGCGGCTTGACCGCGACTTTTCCGCCGTGCCACGGGCGCGCCTTCAGGCCGGGATCGAGGCATTTCTGGCGACGCTGGACGGGGACGGGTAGGGGCCTTACAGCCCTGCCGCCTTGGTCAGGTTCACGCGGAACCGGTCGCGGCGGCGCTGGTAGCGGCGGGTCATTTCGGCGCTGGCGTGGCCCAGTTGCTTTTGCACGTGACGCTCGTCCACCTCAGCGCTCGATGCCAGACCGGCCCGCAACGAATGCCCCGAGAACAGCGCCAGCCGATCCGCCTCGGGCAGGTCACTGCGCAGGCCCGCGTCCAGCACCGTGCGCTTGATCAACCGCGCCACGTGTTTGTCGTTCAGCCGCGCCTGCAACGCCCGCGTGCCGTCCCGCGCGGTGCGTACAAAGACGGGGCCAAAGTCGATGCGCGCAAAGTGCAGCCATTGCTCAAGCGCATGGACCGGACAGCTGTGGTCTGCCGATCCGCGCCCGATCTCGACCTCGCGCCAGCCGGTCTTGGCGTTGAGGGTCAGAAGGGCCCCCTTGTCGAGGATCTCGATCCAGCCGCCGCTGTCTGGCGTGTCGTCCCTGTGAACATCAAGGCTGACAATTTCAGAACGGCGCAGCCCGCCTGCATAGCCCAACAACAGCATCGCCCGATCCCGCAGCCCGCGCAGATCAAAGGGCAGGGTGGCGATCATCGCAAGGATATCTTCCGCCAGGATCGCTTCCTTCTGCACCGGCGGGCGCGCGTGTTTGCGTTTGATCCCGGCCAACACCGACGCGATGTGACGGTCCTTGCGGTCCAGGGCGAACCCCCGCTGGGCGTAGTTCCAGGTCAGACCCGACAGGCGGCGGTCGATCGTCGAAGCCGAGAGGGCAGGGGCCTTGGCCGACCCGGCGGCGAGGTCGGCCAGATAAAGCCCGATCATCTCGGCAGAGGGCGGCAATGGATCGGCGCCCTTCATCCGGCACCAGCGTGTGAAATGCGCCCAGTCTTTTCCATAGGCCTTCAGCGTGTTGTCCGACGCCGCCGCGCGGGCATAGTCACGCGCTGTATCGACCAGCCGGTCAAGCGCGCCGGACCCGGCAACATCAGAGGGCAGGCTGAGGGTTTGGTCCGCATGTGGGTCGCGCGTGTCGTCCCGAGACATCGACGCGGCGTTGGATGCGCCCGAGCGCGGTGTCGGACTGTTGGAATTCTTGAGACTGCGTGCCATTTGTTTTCAAG